>WBZL01000262.1_pt1 | contig 58022 bp, 51 predicted proteins | sample 5204291 | NCBI WGS metagenome assembly WBZL01 (sample SAMN12344345, study PRJNA552823) | activated sludge metagenome | biome: Activated sludge suspended growth; feature: Nitrification reactor; material: Wastewater; isolation source: activated sludge from nitrification reactor of wastewater... | reverse complement strand
GGTGATCTCGGTGGTGGATTCGGACAGCATCTACAAGATCCCGGCCATGCTGCACGACCAGATGCTGGACGAGATCGTCTGCCACAAGCTCAACATCCTGGCGCGTGCCGCCGACCTGTCGGTGTGGAACAAGCTCATCGACGCGCTGGAACATCCCGAGCGCAGCGTGAATATCGCCTTCGTCGGCAAATACGTCGATCTCACCGAATCCTACAAGTCGCTGTCGGAGGCATTGATCCACGCCGGCATCCACACGCGCAGCAAGATCGTCATCCACTACATCGATTCCGAGGCCATCGAGCGCGAAGGCACGTCGGCGCTGGCCGGCATGGACGCCATACTCGTGCCGGGCGGCTTCGGCAAGCGCGGCGTCGAGGGCAAGATTGCCGCCATCCGCCACGCCCGCGAGAACAAAGTGCCCTACCTCGGCATCTGCCTCGGCATGCAGCTGGCCGTCATCGAGTTCGCTCGCGACGTGGCCGGCCTCGCAGGCGCGCACAGCACCGAGTTCGATGCGGAGACGCCGCACCCGGTCATTGCCCTCATCACCGAATGGCTCGACCGCGAAGGCAGAGTGGAACAGCGCGGCGCCGACGCCGACATGGGCGGCACCATGCGCCTGGGCGGACAGACCTGCGCGCTGGCGGCCGATTCGCTCGCTCGCAAGGTGTATGGTGCGGACCGGATCGTCGAACGCCATCGCCATCGCTACGAGGTCAACAACGTATACCTCGACAAGTTGCAGCAGGCCGGCCTCAAGGTGAGCGGCAGGTCCGAGGACGGCCGCCTCTGCGAAATGGTGGAACTGCCGGATCATCCCTGGTTCATCGGCTGCCAGTTCCACCCCGAATTCACCTCCACGCCGCGCGCCGGCCATCCGCTGTTTACGGCCTTCGTGCGTGCCGCCCTGGCGCACCAGGAAAGCGGTCTAGGTGCGCCGGTGACGCCGATTCGTCAGGCGACTTCATGAAACTCTGTGGCTTTGAGGCCGGCCTCCAGCATCCGCTGTTCCTGATTGCCGGCCCCTGCGTCATCGAGTCGCGCCAACTGGCGCTGGATGTTGCCGGGGAACTCAAGGACACCTGTGCCGCGCTCGGCATCCCCTTCATTTTCAAGTCCTCCTACGACAAGGCCAACCGCAGTTCGGGCACCTCCTACCGCGGCCTCGGCATGGACAAGGGCCTGGAGATCCTCACTGACGTGCGGGCGCAGATCGGCGTGCCGGTGCTGACCGACGTGCATGACCAATCGGAGATCGCAGCGGTCGCCGCCGAGGTCGACGTGCTGCAGACGCCGGCCTTCCTCTGCCGCCAGACCGATTTCATCCAGGCCGTCGCCGCCTCGGGCAAGCCCGCCAATATCAAGAAGGGACAGTTCCTCGCGCCGCAGGACATGAAGCACGTCGTCGCCAAGGCCAAGGAAGCCAATGACGGGGCCGACACCATCATGGTCTGCGAGCGCGGTGCCTCCTTCGGTTACAACAATCTCGTCTCCGACATGCGCAGCCTCGCCATTCTGCGCGAGACCGGCTGTCCGGTGGTCTACGATGCCACCCACTCGGTGCAATTGCCGGGGGGGCAGGGAACGTCTTCGGGCGGGCAGAGGGAGTTCGTGCCGGTGCTGGCACGCGCGGCGGTGGCCGTCGGCATCGCCGGCCTGTTCATGGAAACCCATCCGAACCCGGAGAAGGCGCTTTCCGACGGCCCGAATTCCTGGCCGCTGGCCAGGATGAAGGCGCTGCTGGAAACCCTGCGGGACATCGACGTGCTGGTCAAGCAGCGCGGGCTGCTGGAGAATGCACAATGACCAAGGCTTACATCATCGCCCAGGCCACCGTGACCAACCCGGAACAGTACGAAGGCTACAAGGCGCTGGCCGGCGCTGCCGTGGCGAAATACGGCGGCAAGTACATCGTGCGCGGCGGCGCCACGCATCTGCTGGAAGGCGACTGGTCGCCCCCGCGCCTGGTCATCCTCGAGTTCGAATCCGCCGAGCAGGCGAAGCGCTTCTACGATTCGCCGGAATACCAGGCGGCGCGCCAGCAGCGCCAGGGCGCCGCACAGATGAACATGCTGGTGGTCGAAGGTTTGTAGGTCGGGCTTCAGCCCGACAAGGCAATTGGTAATGTCGGTCTGAAGGCCGACCTACGTTTTACAGGGAGCAAGAACCATGAGCGCAATCGTTGATGTCGTCGCCCGCGAGATTCTGGACTCGCGCGGCAATCCCACCGTCGAGGCCGACGTCCTGCTCGAATCGGGCATCATGGGCCGCGCCGCCGTGCCCTCGGGCGCCTCCACCGGTTCGCGCGAAGCCATCGAACTGCGCGACGGCGATGCCGGCCGCTATCTCGGCAAGGGCGTGCTGCAGGCCGTCGAGAACGTGAACACCGAGATTTCCGAAGCCATCATCGGGCTGGACGCGGAAGAGCAGGCCTTCATCGACAAGACCCTCATCGAACTCGACGGCAGCGACAACAAGTCGCGCCTCGGCGCCAACGCCACGCTGGCCGTCTCCATGGCCGTCGCCAAGGCGGCGGCGGAGGAGGCCGGCCTGCCGCTCTACCGCTACTTCGGCGGCATGGGCCCGATGCAGATGCCGGTGCCGATGATGAACGTCATCAACGGCGGCGCGCACGCCAACAACAGCCTGGACATCCAGGAATGCATGATCATGCCGGTCGGCGCGCAGAGTTTCCGCGAGGCGCTGCGCTGCGGCGCGGAAGTCTTTCACGCCCTGAAGAAGCTGCTCGACAAGCGCGGCTTCCCGACTTCCGTCGGCGACGAGGGCGGCTTCGCGCCGAATGTTTCCGGCACCGAGGAGGCGCTCAACCTGATCCTCGAGGCCGTCTCCAACGCCGGATACGAGCCGGGGCAGGACGTGCTGCTGGCGCTCGACTGCGCCGCCTCGGAGTTCTACAAGGACGGCAAGTACCAGCTCGAAGGCGAGAAGCTCACGCTCAGCGCCGGCCAGTTCACGGATTACCTCGCCACGCTGGCAGACAAGTTCCCCATCGTCAGCATCGAGGACGGCATGGCGGAGAGCGACTGGGAGGGCTGGAAGCTGCTCACCGATCGGCTGGGCCGGACGGTGCAGATCGTCGGCGACGACCTCTTCGTCACCAACACCAAGATCCTGCGCGAGGGCATCGCCCAGGGCGTGGCCAACTCCATCCTCATCAAGATCAACCAGATCGGCACGCTCACCGAGACCTTCGCCGCCGTCGAGCTGGCCAAGCGCTCCGGCTACACTTCGGTGATCTCGCACCGCTCCGGCGAGACGGAGGACTCCACCATCGCCGACATCGCCGTGGGCCTGAACGCGCTGCAGATCAAGACCGGCTCGCTCAGCCGCTCGGACCGCATCGCCAAGTACAACCAGCTCCTGCGCATCGAGGAAGACCTCGGCGACACGGCGAGCTATCCCGGCCGCAACGCCTTCTACAACCTGCGAAAATAGTGCAACGAAAAGGCCCTGCGACGGTTTCCACCGCGTCATTTCCGCGCATGCGGGAATCCAGGGCCTTGTTGCCGCATCGGGCTCCCGCGTCCGCGGGAGCGGCAAGGGCCTAGCCGATGCGCTGGCCCACGCTGGTGCTGGTTCTCCTCATCGCGCTGCTGCAGTATCCGCTGTGGTTCGGCAAGGGCGGCTGGCTCAGGGTATGGGATGTCGACCGCCAATTGACGGCCCAGCGCGAGGTGAACCAGAAACTCGAGAACCGCAACGCCGCGCTCGACGCCGAGGTGCGCGACCTGAAGAGCGGCTACGAGGCCATCGAGGAGCGCGCCCGCTACGAGCTGGGCTACATCAAGCCGGACGAGGTCTTCGTCCAGGTGCCGCAGAAGAATCCCTGACCCCGTATCGCGAACTGGACGCGTCCGCGCTCAGTTCGCCCCCTTGATCGTATAGTGCGTGCCGCCCTTGCCATCCGGGGTGAAGGTGATGGTCAGTTGGACATCGTGGCCGCAGCCGCGGAAAGTCCAGGTTTCCTCCCACTGACCGGCCGGCTTGTCGGTTTCACTGGCCGCGCGCGGCGGCTGGGTGAGATGGGTGTCGATGAGGTCGGCCACCTTGCAGTCCTTGGCCCGCTTGGCAAGCCTGAGCAGGGCCGCCGTGGTGGCGCCCTTCAGGGTGTCGGCGAGGAGCAGGGCAGAGGCATTGGTGTCGCCCGGCACATGGGGCCGCACTTCGGGCTTGTCGCCCGGCCGGGCAACGAAGACGGCGTTGTAGGTCATGCGCCTGCCGCAGCGCTCGAAGACATAGCGGTGCTGCCAGATGCCGGCGACCGGATGCGGCTTGCCCTCCGGGAAATCGATGGGCTTGAGCAGGAAGAGGCCGGCCGGCTGGATGTTGTAGGGGCCTTTGCAGTCCTGCTGCAGGCCGAGTTTCTTGTCCCACTGGCGGCCGGCTGCATACAGTTCGCCGATCTGCTCCTTGCCGTAGAGATAGGACGAGAGTCGCGATGGCTGGCGTGCTTCGCCAGTTGCGGTTGCCGTCGCCGGGGCGGGCACCTGGGCTGCGGCCAGCACCGGCAGAACTGCCAGCAGGCCCGCCAGGAGGCGATATGCGGATCGGCTTGCCGGCGTCATGGCGCGAGTGTGGCCTACTCGGGCAGCCGCTGCAACTCCTGCTTGTAGCGACGTGCGCGCTCGGCATACTGGGCGCAGCCGAGGCGGATCATGGCGGCTTCCTGGTCGGAGATCTGGCGCACCACCTTGCCGGGCGAGCCCAGCACCAGCGAACGGTCGGGGATGACCTTGCCTTCCGGGATGAGGGCGCCGGCACCGATGAGGCATTCCTTGCCGATCACCGCGCCGTTGAGGACGATGGCCTGGATGCCGATGAGCGAGCCTTCGCCGATCGTGCAGCCATGCAGCATGACCTGGTGGCCGACCAGCACGTCCTTCGTCAGGGTGAGGGGGAAGCCAGGGTCGGTGTGCAGCACGGCGCAATCCTGCACGTTGCACCCCGGCCCCAGGGTGATGCGTTCGTTGTCGCCGCGGATGACGGCGTTGAACCAGACGCTGGCGCCGTCCTCGATCAGCACGTTGCCGATGACCGAGGCGGTCTCCGCCACCCAGGCCGCGCCGCGCAGCTCGGGCTTGATGTTTGCCAATGCAAAGAGGGCCATGCGATTTTCCTCAGATGGTTTCGTCGAGCGTGATGTCGACCATCAGGTCGTCCGAGAGCCGTTCCAGTTCTGACTTGAGCGCGCGGGCGTCGAGGGCGCCTTCCGCGAAGAGCTCGGCCTGGGCGTGGAACAGCGTTTCGGCCGACATCGGCGCGCTGGCGGTGTGCGTCTCCAGCTTCTCGACGTTGACGGCATGGCGCGCAAGAACCTGTGATACCTCGCGCACGATGCCGATGCGGTCGTGGCCGACGAGGGCGAGCTTCAGTCGCCGTCCTGTGGCGACTGACTTTCCGCTGGCGGATTCGGCCATCACCTTGAGGGCGGCCATCCTGCCGAGCGCCGTCTTCAGCGCTTCGGCCTGCTCTCCGGGCACTGCCACCCTGACGATGCCGGCGAACTTGCCGGCAAGATGGGACATGGAGGATTCCAGCCAGTTGCCCTGGTGGGATGAAATGGTCGCGGAGAGTTCGCCGACCAGGCCGGGGCGGTCGTCGCCGATGACGGTCAGCACCAGAAAGGTTTCAGACATTGGCGTACTCCTCAAGCGGGGGACAGGCGCAGAACAGGTTGCGGTCGCCGTACACGTCGTCGATGCGGTTCACCGAGGGCCAGAACTTGTTCTCTGCCACCCAGGGCAGCGGGAACATCGCCGCCTGCCGGCTGTAGGGGCGCGTCCACTCGGCTTCCGCGAGGTCGGCCTGGGTGTGCGGCGCGCGCTTGAGCGGATTGTCGTCGGCCGGCCAGGCGCCGTTCTCGACTTTGCGAATCTCCTCGCGGATGGAAATCATCGCGGCGACGAAGCGGTCCAGTTCGGCCTTCGATTCCGATTCCGTCGGCTCGACCATGATGGTGCCGGCCACCGGGAAGCTTACCGTCGGCGCGTGGAAGCCATAGTCCATCAGGCGCTTGGCGATGTCGATTTCGGCGATGCCGGTGGCCGCCTTGATGGCGCGGATGTCGAGGATGCACTCGTGCGCGACGCGGCCCTGCCTGCCGGTGTACAGCACCGGATAGTGCGCCTTCAACTGCGCGGCGACGTAGTTGGCATTGAGGATGGCGAACTGCGTGGCGCGCGTCAGCCCCTCGGCCCCGAGCATGGCGATGTACATCCAGGAGATCGGCAGGATGGAGGCCGAGCCCCACGGCGCGGCGCTTACCGCGCCCTGGCCGGCGTGCGGTCCCTCGATCGCCTGCACAGCGTGGTTGGCCATGAAGGGGGCGAGGTGCGCCTTGAGGCCGATCGGCCCCATGCCGGGCCCGCCGCCCCCGTGCGGGATGGCGAAGGTCTTGTGCAGGTTCATGTGGCTGACGTCGGCGCCGATGGCGGCGGGCGAGGTCAGGCCGACCTGGGCGTTGAGGTTGGCGCCGTCCATGTACACCTGTCCGCCGTGCCGATGAATGATCGCGCAGATGTCCTTCACCGCCTCCTCGAAGACGCCGTGCGTGGACGGGTAGGTGATCATCAGGCAGGACAGGCTGGCGGCATGCTGTTCCGACTTTGCCTTGAGGTCGGCGACGTCGATGTTGCCGCTGTCGTCGCAATCCACCACGACCACCGTCAGCCCGCACATCTGCGCCGTCGCCGGGTTGGTGCCGTGGGCCGACTTGGGGATGAGGCAGATGTCGCGGTGGCTGTCGCCGCGCGCGGCATGGTAGCGCTGGATGGCGACCAGGCCCGCATACTCGCCCTGCGCGCCCGAATTGGGCTGCATGCAGATGGCGTCGAAACCGGTGATGGCCTTCAGCCAGTCCTCCAGGCCGCGGATCATCTCCAGGTAACCCGCCGCCTGGTCGAGCGGGGCGAAGGGATGCATGTCGCCGAATTCCGGCCAGGTCACGGGGATCATCTCGCTGGTGGCGTTCAGCTTCATGGTGCAGGAACCGAGCGAGATCATCGAGTGGTCGAGCGCCAGATCCTTGTTCTGCAGGCGCTTCAGGTAGCGCAGCATTTCGTGCTCGGTGTGGTGGGTGTTGAACACCGGGTGGGCGAGGAGGGCGTCCGTGCGCAGCAGGCCTTCGAGCGGATCGGCGGCCGCCGCCTGCGCGTCGAGCGCGTCGATGTCGGCGTCTTTCCCGGTGAGGGCTTTGAGCAGGGCGGCGACATCCTCGCGCGTGGTCTTCTCGTCGAGCGAAATGCCGCGAACGGTGTCGGAGACGACGCGCAGGTTGTAGCCGGGCACCTCTGCGCTGGTTTCGACATGCAGGGTGTCGAAATAGGCCTGCGTCCTCACCTTCACCCCGGCAGCCTTCAGTCCCGCGGCGAGAATGCCGGCGAGGCGGTGGATGCGTGCGGCGATGGTCTTCAGGCCCTGCGGGCCGTGCCAGACGGCGTACATGCCGGCGATGTTGGCCAGCAGCACCTGCGAGGTGCAGATGTTGGAGTTGGCCTTTTCGCGGCGGATGTGCTGCTCGCGCGTCTGCAGCGCCATGCGCAGCGCGCGGTGGCCGCGCGCATCGATGGAGACGCCGATGATGCGCCCCGGCACGGCGCGCTTGTGCTCGTCGCGGCAGGCGAAGAAGGCGGCGTGCGGGCCGCCGAAGCCCATCGGCACGCCGAAACGCTGCGAGGTTCCCAGCGCGATGTCCGCACCCATGGCGCCGGGCGACTTGAGCAGCACCAGGGCCATCAGGTCGGTGGCGACCGCCGTCACGCAGCCGCTGACTTTCAGTTGCGCGATGACGTCCGTCAGGTCGACGCACTCGCCGGTGTCGTTCGGGGTCTGCAGCAGGGCGCCGAAGGCCTCCTGCTTCGCGGCATCGGCAGCGGGGCCGACGATCAGTTCGTAACCGAAGTAGCCGGCGCGCGTTCGTATCACGTCAAGCGTCTGCGGGAAGCAGGCGGCGTCGACGAAGAAAACGTTGGACTTCGACTTGGAGACGCGCCGCGCCATGGTCATGGCCTCGGCGGCGGCAGTCGCCTCGTCGAGCAGCGAAGCGTTGGCCAGTTCCATGCCGGTGAGGTCGATCACCATCTGCTGGTAGGTGAGCAGCGCCTCCAGCCGGCCCTGCGCGATCTCCGCCTGGTAGGGCGTGTAGGCGGTGTACCAGCCGGGGTTCTCCAGCAGGTTGCGCAGGATCACCTTGGGAGTCAGGGTGTCGTGGTAGCCCATGCCGATGAGCGATTTCCTCACCTGATTCTTCTTCGCGATGGTCTTCAGCTTCGCCAGCGCCTCGTGCTCGCGCAGCGGTCCGGCGAGCGGCAGAGGCTGCGCAAGGCGGATGGCGGCCGGCACGGTCTGCTCGATCAACTGGTCGAGGCTGGCGGCGCCGACGGCGGCCAGCATGGCGGCAGTCTCGGCGGCATCGGGGCCGACGTGGCGCGCGATGAACTCGTCACGCTGCTCGAGCGCGGATAACGGAACGTTCGACATGGTCAGCCTTCGGCGGCGACCTTGGCGTAGGCGGCGGCGTCGAGCAAGGTGTCCAGGTCGGCAGCATTGTCCGGCTTGAGCTTGAACAGCCAGGCGGCGTAGGCGTCCTGGTTCACCGACTCGGGCGCGTCGGCGGCGGCCTGGTTGACGGCGACGACCTCGCCTGAAATCGGGGCGTAGATGTCGGAGGCGGCCTTCACCGATTCCACCACGGCGCATTCCTCGCCGGCGGCGACCTTGCGGCCGACCTGCGGCAGTTCGAGGAAGACGATGTCGCCGAGGGCTTCCTGCGCATGGTCGCTGATGCCGACGGTGACGAGGCCGTCGTCGGCGAGGCGGGCCCACTCGTGGGACTGGGCGTATTTCAGATCGGCGGGTATGTTCATGTTCTTCTCCAAGTGATTAAACCAATACTTTTCCGTTGCGCACGAAGGGCGGCTTGACCACCGTCGCCTTCAGGCGCTTGTCGCGGATGTCCACCTCGACCGTGTCGCCGACCGAGACGGCCGCCGGCAGGCGCGCCAGGGCGATCGAGCGGTTCATCGTCGGCGAGAATGAGCCGCTGGTGATCTCGCCTTCGCCCTGCGCGGCGAAGACTTTCTGGTGGGCGCGCAGCACGCCGCGATCGGTGAGCAGCAGGCCGAGCGTCTGTTTTTCCGCTCGCCGTCCTGCAAGGGCTGACTTTCCGATGAAGTCGCGCGGCGCGGCGAGATCCACCGTCCAGGCGAGCCCGGCTTCCAGCGGCGAGGTTTGTTCGTCCATGTCCTGGCCGTAAAGGGCCATGCCGGCTTCGAGGCGCAAGGTGTCGCGCGCGCCGAGGCCGGCAGGCTTCACCCCGGCGGCGAGCAGCGCATTCCAGATGGCTTCCGCACGCTCGGCGGGAACCATCAGTTCGAAGCCGTCCTCGCCGGTGTAGCCGGTGCGGGCCAGCATATACGAGCCGCCTTGCGGCTCCGATCGCTCCCCTCTCCCGCTCGCGGGAGAGGGGTTGGGGGAGAGGGTCGGGAGCATCACCGCGTTGAACGGCTTCAGCGCGACGCTGGCGGCCTCGGAGCCGGGCAGGGCGGTCCAGGCCCTGGCGCGGGCGTTCGGTCCCTGCACGGCGATCATGGCGAGGTCGCGCCGCGGCTTCACTGCGACGCTGCCAGCGTGCTGCGCGATCCAGGCAAGGTCCTTGTCGGCGGTGCCGGCGTTGACGACGACGCGGTAGAAGTCCGGCCGGAAGAAGTAGACAATGAGGTCGTCGATGACGCCGCCCTGCGGATTGAGCATGCAGGAATACAATGCGCGGCCGGGCGCGGCCAACTTGTCGACGTTGTTGGCGATCAGCTTGTGCAGAACATCGTGGGCGCCAGCGCCCTCGAGGTCGATAGCCAGCATGTGCGAGACGTCGAACATGCCGGCATCGCGGCGCACCTGGTGATGTTCCTCGACCTGGGAGCCGTAGTGCAGCGGCATGTCCCAGCCGGCGAAATCGACCAGCTTGCCGCCGAGGCGGACGTGGGTGGCGTAGAGCGGAGTTTGTTTGGCCATAGGTACTTGGGTTGCGTTATTCGAGTTCTTTCGCGCAATAAAAAAGGGGCGAAGCCGTATCGCTTCACCCCTCTGTCCCTTGTACCTGAGAGATTGCCGTTCGCAGTGACGAACCCGCGGCGACGTGCCCCTTCGGTGGATGGCTCATGTTTCCTTGGCCATCGCTCTCCAGAGTTTCCGTGCTCTCGCGCAGCCCTTTTGCCTGAGCGGTTCCGGGTGTTGCGCCTTCGGCGGCGGCCGTAATGCAATGGCCGCTCTCTCCCGCGCGAGCGCAGCGACTATAACCCGCGGCCATTGCGCAGGCAAGGCGCAGCCATCGGTTAGAATTCGCGTCTCATGAAATCAAGCACTTCCGAATTCCTGACGATTCGCGGCCTGCAAAGCCATGTGCGCCTGTGGGGGCCTGCGGACGCGCCGAAGTTGTTCCTCCTGCACGGCTGGATGGACTGCTCGGCCTCGTTTCAGTTTCTCGTCGATGCCCTGGCGCGCGAGTGGCGCGTCATCGCGCCCGACTGGCGCGGCTTCGGCCAGTCCGAGTGGCTGCATCGTTCCTACTGGTTTCCCGACTACCTTGCCGACCTCGAGCGGCTGCTCGACCATTTCGCGCCGGATGAGCCTGTACGGCTGGTCGGCCACAGCATGGGCGGCAACGTTGTCGGCCTGTATGCCGGCGTACGCCCCGCGCGCGTGGCGAAGTTGGCGATCCTGGAGGGCTTCGGCATGCACCCGACCGATCCGGCGCAGGCGCCGGGCCGCTACGCCAAATGGCTGGACCAGGACAAGGCCGGTGCGACCTTGCGCGACTACGCCGACCTCGGCGAGTTCGCAGCGCGCCTGATGCGCGACAATCCGCGCCTGAAGCAGGACCAGGCGGATTTCCTCGCGGCGAATTTCTCGCAGCGGCGGCCGGACGGGCGCTTCGGCTATGCCGCCGACCCATGGCATCGCGTCACCAATCCCGTGCTTTACCGCTTCGAGGAAGCCAGGGCCTGCTGGCGGGCCGTGACGGCGCCGGTGCTGTGGGTAGTGGCGGCGGACTCGCGCCTGTACAAGGAGTTCGCGGGCCGGGAGGAAGACTACCGGGCGCGCCTGGACAGTTTCCCCGGGTTGCGGGAAGCGGTGCTGGAGGACAGCGGCCACATGCTGCATCACGACCAGCCGCATCGGCTGGCAACGCTGTTGGAAGAATTCCTCGGGTAAGATCGTGGCATGAAGGTCGACCTCCATTGCCATTCCAATGTCTCCGACGGACTGTTGCCGCCTGCAGAGGTGTCGCGCCGCGCAGCCGACAACGGCGTGGAACTGTTGGCGCTGACCGACCACGACGATGTGGCCGGGCTAGCCGAGGCGCGCGCCGCAGCCGAGGCGCGCGGCCTGCGCTTCCTCGACGGCAGCGAAGTCTCCGTTTCCTGGCGAGACGACGCCAGCTTCCACATTGTCGGCCTCGGCATCGACCCCGCCAACGCCACGCTGCTGGCAGGCCTGAAGTCGATCCGCGATGGCCGCGACGGCCGTGCGCACCGCATCGCCGGCGAGCTGGAGAAGTGCGGCATCCATGACGCCTACGAGGGTGCTGCGCGCCATGCTGGGAAGGCATCGATCATCAGCCGTGCCCACTTCGCCCGCTTTCTGGTCGAGCGCAGGATCTCCCCCGACGTGAAGAGCGTGTTCGATCATTACCTTGCCAAGGGCAAGCCTGGCTATGTTCCGCATGAGTGGGCGTCCGTCGAGGCGGCACTGGGCTGGATTGCCGGCGCCGGCGGCGTCGCCGTGCTGGCGCACCCGCTGCGCTATCGTGTCAGCCGCGATGAATTGCGCGTGTTTCTCGGCGCGTTCAAGGACCTGGGCGGCCAGGGCATCGAGGTGGCCTGTGGCGCGCATTCGATCGAAGAGGTGAAGGAGTGCGCCCGCATGGCGCGCCACTTCGGGCTGAAGGCCTCGGTCGCCTCGGATTTCCACGGCCCGGGCGAGAGCTACGCCGATCTCGGCAAGGCGCCGCCTCTGCCGGACGACCTCGTGCCGATCTGGCACGAACTGATCTGACCCGATCATGGCCCAGTTCTTTTCCGTCCATCCCGAGCAGCCGCAACCGCGGCTGATCCACCAGGCCGCCGAAATACTCCGCGCCGGCGGAGTCGTGGCCTTTCCGACGGATGCGGCGTATTCGCTCGGCTGCCAGGTCGGCGATGCCGAGGCGGTGGCGCGCATCCGCGCCATCCGCGAGGTGGACGAGCGACACCACTTCACGTTGATGTGCCGCGACCTGTCGGAGATCGCCACCTACGCGAAGGTGGACAATGCACAGTTCCGCCTGCTCAAGGCGACGACGCCGGGCAGCTACACCTTCATTCTGGAAGGCACCAAGGAGTTGCCGCGCCGCATCCTGCACCCGAAGCGCAAGTCGATCGGCCTGCGCGTGCCGGCGCATTCCGTGCCGCTTGCGCTGCTGGTGGAATTGAACGAGCCGATGCTGACCTCGACCCTGATGCTGCCCGGCGACGACCTGCCGCTGAACGACCCGGAAGAAATCCGCGAGCGTCTGGAAAAGCGCATCGACCTGGTCATCGAGGCGGGCGCCTGCGGCATGGAAATGACCACGGTGGTCGATCTCACCGGACCGGTGCCGGAACTGGTGCGGGCCGGTCTCGGCCCGCTGGAGCCGCTCGGGCTCGGCTAGGGCAGTGGGCCGGTCTGATAGAATGACCGGCTAATCAATTCGTTCCGACATGGAAAACCTGATCCAGACCCTGGCGATCTACGCCATTCCGGTCCTTCTTGCCATTACCCTGCACGAAGCCGCCCACGGCTATGTGGCGCGGCATTTCGGCGATCCGACGGCCTACCTGGCCGGGCGCATCAGCCTGAACCCGCTGCGCCATGTCGACCCGGTCGGCACGATCCTGGTGCCCGGTGCGATCCTGGTGGCGAGCAAGCTGCTCGGCGGCAGCGCCATGTTGTTCGGCTGGGCCAAGCCCGTGCCGGTGGACTTTTCGCGACTGCGGCATCCGAAGCGGGACATGCTGTGGGTGGCGGCGGCCGGCCCGGGCACCAATCTGCTGATGGCCATCGGCTGGGCGGCGCTGCTCAAGTTCGTCGGCACGATGCCGGAAAACCTCTACTCCGTGCCGATGGCCAGGATGGCCCTGGCCGGCATCGAGATCAACGCCGTGCTGATGCTGCTCAATCTGCTGCCCATCCCGCCGCTCGACGGCGGGCGCATCGCCGTGAGTCTGCTGCCGCATCGTCTGGCCTGGCAGTTCTCCAAGCTGGAGCCTTACGGTCTGGCAATCCTGCTGGTCCTGTTGTTCACCGATATACTCGGCACCATCCTTTGGCCGTTGATGGTGGCGTTCCGCCATCTGCTGGCCGCCATTTTTCAATTCTAGATCGACACCATGTACGCAGAAAGAGTCCTATCCGGCATGCGCCCCACCGGCCGCCTCCACCTCGGCCACTACCACGGCGTCCTGAGAAACTGGGTCAAGCTGCAGAACGAGTATCCCTGCCTGTTCTTTGTTGCCGACTGGCACGCGCTGACCACCACGTACGACGAGCCAGGCACCATCGAGGAAAACACCTGGGAGATGGTGATCGACTGGCTGGCGGCCGGGGTCGACCCGTCGCTTGCGACACTGTTCATCCAGTCGCGCGTGCCCGAACATGCCGAACTGCACCTGCTGCTCTCCATGATGACGCCGCTCGGCTGGCTCGAGCGCGTGCCGACCTACAAGGATCAGCAGGAAAAGCTCGAGCACAAGGATCTATCCACCTACGGCTTTCTCGGCTATCCGCTGCTGCAGTCGGCCGACATCCTCATTTACCGCGCCAACCGCGTGCCCGTGGGCGAGGATCAGGTGCCGCACATCGAGTTTTCGCGCGAGATCGCCCGTCGCTTCAACCACCTGTACGGCCGCGAGGCCGACTTCGAGGAAAAGGCGCGCGAGGCGGTGAAGAAACTGGGCGCCAAGCGCGCCAAGCTGTACGAGCAGCTGCGCACGCGCTTTCAGCAAGAGGGCGACCATCAGGCGCTGGAACGCGCCCATGCCCTGCTCGAAGAGGCGCAGAACCTGTCGATGGGCGACCGCGAGCGCCTGTTCGGCTTCCTCGAGGGCGAAGCCAAAATGATCCTTGTCGAGCCCGATGCGCTGCTGACGGAGTCGGCAAGAATGCCAGGCCTTGACGGACAGAAGATGTCGAAGTCCTATAACAACACCATCTCGCTGCGCGAGAGCGCGGATTCGGTGACGAAGAAGATCCGCACCATGCAGACCGACCCGGCACGTGTGCGCCGTACCGATCCCGGTGACCCGGACAAGTGCCCGGTGTGGCAGTTCCACCTGGTGTATTCGGACGAGAGTACGAAACAATGGGTGCAGCAGGGCTGCCGAAGCGCCGGCATCGGCTGCATCGAATGCAAGCATCCGGTGATCGATGCCGTGCTGAAAGAGCAGGAGCCCATGCACGAGCGGGCCCAGACCTATATCGACGATCCGACGCTGGTGCGCAACATCATCGCAGACGGCTGCGAGCGGGCGAGAAAGCTTTCCTCGGAAACCATGCGCGACGTGCGCGAGGCCATAGGCCTGAACTACGCCTGACCGGCATTGGGGGAGAGCATGGCCCATAGCAAGGAAGCCGAGGAAAAACTGCTGGCCTCCATCCACGAAATCTTTGCCGATAAGATTCCCTTCAACAAGGTGCTCGGCCTGGATGTGGTTTCGCTCACCGGCGAAAGCCCGGTGCTGCGCTTCGCCATGCGGCCGGAGCTGGTCGGCAACTTCCTGCGTGGCAACCTGCACGGCGGCGTCATTTCCTCGGTGATCGACGTCTGCGGCGGCCTGACGGCCTTCCTCGGCCTGCAGGTCAAGCTGCGGGACGAGTCGATCGAGGAACGCCTGCAGCGCTTCGCCCGCATCGGCACCATCGATATGCGCGTCGATTACCTGCGGCCCGGCCTCGGCCAGTGGTTCGAGGCGAAAGGCACCATCCTGCGCACCGGCAACAAGGTGGCGGTGACGCGCATGGAACTGCACAACGACACGGAAGAGCTGATCGCCATCGGCACCGGGGCCTATACGGTCGCGTGAGACAGGAATGGAACCAATGAACGTCGTGGCAGCAGATACGCCCCCGCCCGAGCCGGCGCACGTCGCCAAGCTCTATGGCGAGCCGCTGCCCGAAATGCCGAAGGACCTCTACATCCCACCCGACGCATTGGAGATCTACCTCGAGTCCTTCGAAGGGCCGCTCGACCTGCTGCTCTACATGATCCGCAAGGCGAACATCAACATCCTCGACATTCCGATGGCGCCGCTGACGGCCCAGTATTTGGTTTACGTCGAGGCGATGCGGGCGCGCAACCTGGAGTTGGCGGCCGAATACCTTCTCATGGCGGCCATGCTGCTGGAAATCAAGTCGCGCATGCTGCTGCCGCGGCCGAAGAAGGTCGAGGATGAGGAAGCGCTCGATCCGCGCGCCGAACTGGTGCGTCGCCTGCTCGAGTACGAGCAGATGAAGGCCGCTGCCGCGAAGATCGATGCACTGCCGCAGGCGATGCGCGATTACCGGTGGGTATCGGTCTGGATCACCGACGAGGTGGCGGAGCGCCTGCCCGACATCAATCTGCACGACCTGCAGGTGGCCTGGCTGTCGCTCATGAAGCACGCCAAGGTGATGCAGCACCACAAGGTGCGGCGCGAGGAATTGTCGGTTCGCGAACATATGAGCATTGTCCTGCGCAAGCTGCAGGGCGGTGCCTATCTCGAATTCGCCGAACTGTTCGACCTCACGCTCGGCGTGGCCGGCCTGGTGGTGAATTTCCTGGCCGTGCTGGAACTGGTGCGCGAGCGCCTGATCGAGGTCACGCAGCGCGAGGTATTCGCGCCGATCTACGTAAACCTGACACAGTCCGCAACAGGATCGAACGATGTCGACGTCCCAACCGTACACGCCTGAAGAATACAAACGCATTCTGGAAACCGCGCTGCTGGCCGCGTCGGATCCGCTGCCGCTGTCCGACCTGAAGAAGCTGTTCGACGACGAGTTCGACGACGATACCTGGCGCGTGCTGCTCAACGACCTTCGCGCCGAGTGGTCGGGCCGCGGCATCGAACTGGTGCAACTGGCGAGCGGCTGGCGTTTCCAGACCAAACCGGAATACCAAGTCTATCTCGACCGCCTGAAGAACGAGAAGCCACCGCGCTACTCTCGCGCCGTGCTGGAGACGCTGGCCATCATCGCCTATCGCCAGCCGGTGACGCGCGGAGACATCGAGGATATCCGCGGTGTCGCCGTCACGCCGAACGTCCTCAAGACCCTGGAAGGGCGCGGCTGGATCGACACCGTCGGCCATCGCGATACGCCGGGCAGGCCGGCGCTCTACGCCACGACCAAGCGCTTTCTCGACGACCTGCGCCTGAGAAGCCTGGCCGAGCTGCCGCCGCTCACCGAAATCGAACGGGTAATGGACCTTGCCGACGCGGCGCAAGCGTAGCCCCCTGCGCCGTCCCGAGCCGGCAGGCGGGGGCAAGGCGCATGGACCGCGATCCCCGCGGCCGCACGGCCAGGGGCCGCATTCCGAGCGTCCGGAAGCCGACGGCAACCGCAGCCCTCCGGAGGACGGATTGCGTACCGGCGTGCGGCGCGGCCAGCCCATGCGCCATGTCGTCGAAGCCGAGCCGCAGAAGCTGCACAAGATGCTGGCCCAGGCTGGTCTCGGCTCCCGGCGCGAACTGGAGGACTGGATTGTCGCCGGGCGGGTGAGCGTCAACGGCAAGCCGGCCCATGTCGGGCAGCGCATCGGCCCGCAGGATCGCGTGCGGGTGAACGGCAAGCCGGTCAATCTGAAATTCGCTCCGCGCACCCCGCGTGTGGTGATCTATCACAAGCAGGAGGGGGAGATCGTCTCGCGTGACGACCCGGAAGGCCGGCCCAGCGTGTTCGACAAGCTGCCGCGCATCGGCGGCGGGCGCTGGGTCAACGTCGGGCGGCTCGATTTCAACACTGAAGGACTGTTGATCTTCACCAGCAGCGGGGAACTGGCGAACCGGCTCATGCATCCGCGCTACGAGATGGAGCGCGAGTACGCGGTGCGCGTCATCGGCGAGTTGCAGCCGGATCAGGAGCAGACGCTGCTCGACGGCATCGAACTCGAGGACGGCGAGGCGCACTTCAATACTCTCATGTCCCGCGGCGGCGAAGGCACCAACCGTTGGTACCATGTCACCCTCAACGAGGGGCGCAACAGAGAGGTGCGACGCATGTTCGAGGCCATCGGCGTGCAGGTGAGCCGCCTTATCCGCGTTCGCTTCGGCCCAGTGTCCCTGCCGCCCCGGCTGAAGCGGGGCATGGCGATCGAACTGGCCGAAGAGGAAGTGCGGGCTCTGCTCAAGGCGCTTCCGAAATGATGCCCGCCCGGCAAGTGTTTGATTCTCGCCGGCGTTCTCTGCTATAATCCGCAAGTTTTCTGGTTCCGGGTCCCTGCATGCAGTCGGCGGGCTTGGGAACGACTGGTATGGGCGTTTCGCCCATTTTTTATTTGTGCGCCACGCATGGAATTGCAGAAGGTCATCGAGCAGGCGGTTGCCGGCCTGGGCTATGAGCTGGTGGATGTCGAGACCAGCCCGCGCGCCCGGTTGCTGCGCGTTTTCATCGATTGTCCGAAGGGGGTCGCGATCGAAGACTGCACCAGGGTGAGCAACCACCTGACCCGCCTGTTCGCGGTCGAGAACATCGACTACGACCGGCTGGAAGTGTCGTCACCCGGACTCGACCGGCCGCTCAAGAAGGTGGCCGATTTTGTACGCTTCACCGGCCAGGAGGCGCAGATTCGCTTGCGCCTGGCGGTGAATGGCCAGCGCAATTTTACCGGCGTGCTGGCAGGCGTCGAGGGTGACCGGCTCAGGCTGGAGTGCAATGGCACCCTGCATGAATTCGATTTGGACCAGGTGGACAAGGCACGCCTGGTGCCGAAACCAAGTTTCAGTGGAGGCTGACGCACGCACAGCGGGCGTCATGCCGGAACGATATTCTGATTTGAGGATTGGCTGGAGATAATTATGAGCAAGGAGATGCTGCTGCTGGTGGATGCCCTGGCGCGCGAGAAGAACGTCGCCAAGGATATCGTCTTCTCGTCCCTGGAATCGGCGCTCGCCTCCGCCACCAAGAAACGCATCAACGAGGAGGCGGACGTTCGTGTCGCCATCGATCAGGAGACCGGAGAATTCGATTCGTTTCGGCGATGGCAGGTCGTGCCCGACGAGGCCGTGGAAAACCCCGATGCGCAGATCGCCCTGAGCGAGGCGCAGAAGGAAATGCCCGACATCCAGCTCGACGAATTCATCGAGGAACAACTCGAACCGATCGAGTTCGGCCGCATCGGAGCCCAGGCGGCCAAGCAGGTCATCCTGCAGAAAATCCGCGATGCCGAGCGCGAGCAGGTGCTGAGCGATTTCCTGGAACGCAAGGAGCACCTGGTCACGGGAACGGTGAAACGCATCGAGCGCGGCAACGCCATCATCGAGGCCGGCCGCATCGAGGCAATGCTGCCGCGCGACCAGATGATACCCAAGGAAAACCTCCGCGTCGGCGACCGCGTGCGGGCCTACCTGCTCAAGATCGACCGTGTCGCGCGCGGGCCCCAGTTGATCCTGTCGCGCACCGCCCCGGACTTCATCATCAAGCTGTTCGAGCTTGAAGTGCCGGAAATGGAAGATGGCCTGCTCGAGATCAAGTCGGCGGCCCGCGATCCCGGCGTGCGCGCCAAGATCGCCGTCAAATCCAACGACCCGCGCGTCGACCCGATCGGCACTTGCGTGGGCATGCGGGGTTCGCGCGTCACCGCAGTGACCAACGAGCTGGCAGGCGAGCGCGTGGATATTGTCCTCTGGTCTGCCGATCCGGCCCAGTTCGTCATCGGCGCCCTGGCGCCGGCGGATGTCAGCAGCATCGTGGTCGACGAAGAGAAGCACAGCATGGATGTGGTGGTGGACGAAGACAACCTTGCCATCGCCATCGGCCGCTCCGGACAGAATGTGCGCCTTGCCTCCGAACTGACCGGCTGGGCCATCAATCTGATGACCGTCGAGGAGTCGGAGAAGAAATCAGAGGCGGAGCACGGCACGATCCGCAAGCTCTTCATGGAGAAACTGGACGTGGACGAGGAAGTGGCAGACATTCTCATCGAGGAGGGATTTTCCACAATCGAGGAGATTGCCTATGTGCCGCTCAACGAAATGCTGGAGATCGAGGCGTTCGACGAGGACACGGTGAACGAGCTGCGCAACCGTGCTCGCAACGTGCTCTTGACGGAGGCGATTGTGGACGAGGAGCAGTTGGAGAACGTCGCTGACGACCTGCTCAACCTCGAGGGCATGGACAAGCCTCTGGCAGCCAAGTTGGCGCGTGCCAGCATCCGCACCCGTGACGACCTGGCCGACCTGGCAGTCGACGAGCTGGTGGAGCTGTCCGGCATCGAGGACGAGCGGGCCAAAAACCTGATTACCACGGCGCGCGCGCACTGGTTCGAGTAAGGATCCGACATGGCACAGATGAGCGTAAGTCAATTTGCCAGCGAGCTGAAAATGCCCGCGGCGGCGCTGCTCGAGCAGCTCGCCAAGGCGGGCGTGGGCAAGAAGGGCGAAACCGACCTGCTCAGCGATGCTGACAAGACAAAGCTGCTCGACTACCTGCGCAAGGCGCACGGCGGGGCCGAGAGCAAGTCGAAGATCACCCTGACGCGCAAGCAGACCACCGAGATCAAGAAATCCGATGCATCGGGCAAGGCGCGCACCATCCAGGTGGAGGTGCGCAAGAAGCGCGTATTCGTCAAGCGCGACGAGACGCAGGCAGCGGAAGCCCCAGCACCGGCGCCGGCTGTCGTGGCGCCGCCCGTGGTGGATGCCGAACAGGCCAAGCTGCGCGAACTGGAGTCGCAGAAACAGTCCGAGCTGATGGCGCGCCAGGCGGCGGAGATCAGGGAAAAGCAGGAGCGGGAAACCAAGGCGCGGCAGGAGGCCGAGGAACGCCTTGCCGCCCAGCAGGCGACGGCCGTCACTGAGAAGGCCAAGGCGCAGGAGGCCGCCGCACCGGGCACAGCCGGTACGCTGCACAAGCCGGCCGGCAAGCCCGACAAGAAGGACGAGAAGCAGAAGAAGGCGACGACGGCCTGGAAAGAGGAAGCCGCCAAGAAGCGGGCCATCAAGACGCGCGGCGATACGGGTGGCGCCTCGGGCTGGCGCGGCGCCAAGGGCGGCGGCCGTCATCGCCACCTGCATCACGAGGAGCACGCCTCGGCGCAGATGCCAACCGAGCCGATCGTCCGGGAGGTGCTGGTGCCCGAGACCATTACGGTTGCAGACCTTGCGCACAAAATGTCGGTCAAGGCCGCCGAGGTCATCAAGACCTTGATGAAAATGGGATCCATGGTGACCATCAACCAGGTGCTGGACCAGGAAACGGCGATGATCATCGTCGAGGAAATGGGCCATGTCGCCAAGGCGGCCAAGCTGGATGACCCGGATGCCCTGCTGGCCGAAGCGCAGGACGAGCACAAGGATGTCGTACTGGAGCCGCGCGCTCCTGTGGTGACGGTGATGGGCCACGTCGACCACGGCAAGACTTCGCTGCTCGACCATATCCGCAAGACGCGCGTTGCCCACGGCGAGGCGGGCGGCATCACGCAGCATATCGGCGCCTATCATGTGGAGACGCCGCGCGGCATGGTTACCTTCCTCGACACACCGGGCCACGAGGCATTTACCGCCATGAGAGCGCGTGGCGCGAAGGCCACCGACCTCGTTATCCTGGTGGTGGCGGCTGACGACGGCGTCATGCCGCAGACGAAGGAGGCCATTCACCATGCCAGGGCCGCCAATGTGCCGCTGGTGGTGGCCGTGAACAAGATCGACAAGCCCGAGGCCAATCTGGAGCGCGTCAAGCAGGAACTGGTGGCCGAGAGTGTCGTGCCGGAGGAATATGGCGGCGATTCGCCCTTCGTGCAGGTATCCGCCAAGACCGGTCAGGGCATCGACGACCTGCTCGAGCACGTGCTGTTGCAGGCCGAGGTGCTGGAGTTGAAAGCGCCTAGAGACACGCTGGCCAAGGGCCTCGTCATCGAATCCCGCCTCGACAAGGGCAAGGGGCCGGTGGCCACCGTGCTGGTGCAGTCTGGCACCCTGAAGCGCGGCGACATCGTGCTGGCCGGTGCCGTCTTTGGCCGCGTGCGCGCCATGCTCGACGAAAACGGCGATCCGATCGATGTGGCGGGCCCGTCCATTCCGGTGGAAATCCAGGGCCTGTCGGATGTACCGATGGCCGGCGACGAGGCGATGGCGCTGGCAGACGAACGCAAGGCGCGCGAGATCGCGCTGTTCAGGCAAGGGAAGTTCCGCGACGTCAAGCTGGCACGCCAGCAGGCCGCCAAGCTGGAGAACATGCTGGAACAGATGGGCGAGGGCGAGACGAAGAGCCTGCCGCTGATCGTCAAGGCCGACGTGCAAGGCTCCCAGGAAGCGCTGGCCCATGCCCTGCTGAAGCTCTCCACCGACGAGGTGAAGGTCAATATCATCCATGCCGCGGTGGGCGGTATCAGCGAGTCCGATGTCAACCTCGCCTCGGCATCGAAGGCCGTCATCATCGGCTTCAACACGCGTGCCGATGCGCAGACGCGCAAGCTGGCGGAGAATCTCGGCGTAGACATCCGCTACTACAACATCATCTACGATGCAGTAGACGAAGTGAAGGCGGCGATGTCCGGCATGCTCTCGCCCGAGCGCAAGGAGAACGTCATCGGCCAAGTAGAAATCCGCCAAGTGTTCCGCATCTCCAAGATCGGTGCGGTCGCCGGCTGCTACGTGCTGGACGGCCTGGTGCGCCGCGGCTCGCAAGTGCGACTGCTGCGCGACAACGTCGTGTTGTGGACCGGCGAACTGGATTCGCTCAAGCGCTTCAAGGATGACGTGCGTGAAGTCAAGGCCGGCTTCGAGTGCGGCCTGTCCCTGAAGAACTACAACGACATCCAGGAAAAGGACCAGCTCGAGGTCTTCGAGATCCAGGAAGTGGCGAGGACGCTGTAGGCGAGCGGTTCATGCCGAAGGAATTCTCCCGCAGCAGCCGTGTCGCCGAGCAGATCCAGCGCGAACTGGCGGAGTTGATCCAGCTGGAACTGAAGGATCCGCGCGTCGGCCTGATTACCCTTACCGGCGTCGATCTGACGGCGGACTATGCGCACGCCAAGGTGTTCTACACGACGCTGGCAGACGATGCCGCGCGCCAGGGTATCGAGGCTGGCCTGCGCCGGGCGAGGGGGTTTCTGCGGCGTGAACTGGGCCGCCGCATCCGCATTCACACCCTACCGGAACTGCACTTTGTCCATGATGCCTCGGTTGAGCGCGGCGATCGCCTGTCGCGCCTGATCGACGAGGCGGTCCAATCCGATCTCAAGAAGCCGGACTGAGGGGTTCTGCCCTCTCATGCAGCGCCCAGCCAAACTGCCCCGCCGCAAAGTAGATGGTGTTCTGCTGCTCGACAAACCAACCGGCCCGACCTCCAACACCGCGCTTCAGAAGGCAAGACGCCTGCTCAATGCCGCCAAGGCCGGCCACACAGGCACACTGGACCCGCTGGCCACGGGGCTGCTGCCGATTTGCTTTGGTGAGGCGACCAAGTTTGCAGGGGGGCTGCTGACTGCCGGCAAGCGTTATGCCGCCACAGTCCGGCTCGGCGTGCGTACCGACACGGCGGATGCCGAAGGTGAGGTGCTGGAGACCCGTCCGGTATCAGTGTCCCGGAAGCAAGTCGAGGAGGTCCTTGCCCGGTTCCGCGGCGACATCCTGCAAGTGCCTCCCATGCATTCCGCCCTCAAGCGCGACGGTCGTCCGCTCTATGAATATGCGCGAAAGGGGATTGAATTCGAGCGCACACCGCGTTCCGTGACGATTTATTCGCTCGATCTATGCTCGTTCGACGGAGATCGATTCAATTTTGAAGTCGATTGCAGCAAAGGAACTTATGTTCGCACGCTTGCACAGGACATCGGCGAGGAACTTGGTTGCGGTGGCCATTTGAGCGCCTTGCGCCGCACGCGTATCGGCAATTTGTCATTGGATGAAGCTATCACGCTGGAAGCTCTGGAATCGTTGACGCCTGAGGCCCGCGGTGCACTGCTGCAGCCAGCAGATGTGCTTCTGGAAAATCTGCCGCGTATCGACTTGGACATGGCGACGGCACAGCGTTTCTGTCAGGGCCAGGCGGTTAGTGTCGGGACGGGGGCGCTCAGTGGGCAGTTGCGTGTGTATGCGGCAGGCGGACGTTTTCTGGGGTTGGGGTGCGTCGCATCGGACGACCGGGTCGCGCCGGTTCGTCTGGTCGCATGCACCATTGAAAAATAGGGTTTTTCTTGCTGGAATGCGGGGCGCTGCGTATAATATGCCCCTTCATTCGAAGACCGAATGAAACACCGATGGGTGCAGTGCTCTATCAAACCGGGGCGGCACCTGATTTCAACTGCGTTTGAGAGAAAGTCAAAATGGCATTTACCACCGCCGACAAGGCCAAAGTCGTGGCCGATTTCCAGCGTGCGCAAGGCGACACCGGCTCGCCCGAAGTGCAGATCGCGCTGCTGACCAACCGCATCAACGACCTGACCGGTCACTTCAAGGAACACGTCAAGGACCACCATTCGCGCCGCGGCCTGCTGCGCATGGTGAGCCAGCGCCGCAAGTTGCTCGATTACCTCAAGCGCACGAATGCAGACAGTTATCGCGCGTTGATCGAGCGCCTTGGTCTGCGCAAGTAACGCGGCGATCGCACGTGCCCCACATTCTGGCGGGCATGATTGAGTACGCCGGCGCCGCCCATAACAGGCCGCGCCGGCTTTGTCGTTTCTGGGGCGGTTGTGTCCGCCCCTGCTGATTGAAAGGATAGTCCCTTGCTTACTGCTACCAAGAAAAGCTTTTCCTACGGTGCGCACACCGTAACGCTGGAGACCGGCGAAATTGCACGCCAGGCGCACGGCGCCGTCATGGTCAACATGGACGAGACCGTGGTGCTTGCCACCGTGGTCGCCGCCAAGGAGCCCAAGCCCGGCCAGGATTTCTTCCCGCTGACCGTCGATTACATGGAGAAGGTCTATGCCGCCGGCCGCATTCCGGGCGGCTTCTTCAAGCGCGAAGGGCGCCCCTCGGAGAAGGAAATCCTTACCTCCCGCCTGATCGACCGCCCGATCCGCCCGCTCTTTCCGGATGGCCTCTACAACGACGTTCAGGTGGTCGTCACCGTGCTGTCGAGCAACCCCGAGGTCGACCCCGACATTCCGGCCCTGATCGGCGTCTCGGCCGCCCTGTCGATCTCCGGCATCCCCTTCAATGGTCCGATCGGTGCCGCCCGCGTCGGCTACATCGACGGCCAGTACGTCATGTGCCCGACGATGTCGCAGGTCAAGGAAAGCCAGTTGAACCTGGTCGTCGCCGGCACGGCGTCCGCCGTTCTGATGGTCGAGTCCGAGGCGCAGGAACTGTCCGAGGAGGTCATGCTCGGCGCCGTGGTGTTCGGCCATGAGCAGATGCGCGCGGCCATCGATGCCATCAACGAGTTGGTCGAAGTCGCCGGCAAGCCCGAGTGGAACTGGCAGCCGCCGGCCAAGGACGAGGCCCTAATCGCCAAGGTCACCGAACTGGCCGAGACCGAGCTGCGCGCCGCCTACCGCGTCACGCAGAAGCAGCAGCGCATGCAGCAGGTGGATGCGCTGCGCAAGCGCGTCATCGAGGCTGTCTCGCAGGCGGCGGCAGGTCCGCTGAGTCCGAACGAGATCAACCACGTCAAGAACATCTTCTTCGACATCGAAGCGAAGATCGTCCGCAATCAGATCCTCGACGGAGAGCCGCGCATCGACGGCCGAGACACGCGCACCGTGCGTCCGATCAATATCCGCAACGGCGTGCTGCCGCGCACCCACGGGTCGGCGCTGTTCACGCGCGGCGAAACGCAGGCGCTGGTTGTGGCCACGCTCGGCACAGGCCGCGACGAGCAGATCATCGACGCACTGCAGGGGGAATACAAGGAGCGCTTCCTGCTGCATTACAACATGCCGCCCTTCGCCACAGGGGAGACCGGCCGCGTCGGTTCGCCCAAGCGCCGCGAAATCGGTCATGGCCGCCTGGCCAAGCGCGCCATGCTGGCCGTGCTGCCGCCGCCTGAGGAATTCAGCTACTCCATGCGCGTGGTGTCCGAGATCACCGAATCGAACGGTTCCAGTTCCATGGCCTCCGTTTGTGGCGCCTCCCTCGCCATGATGGATGCCGGCGTGCCGCTGAAAGCCCATGTGGCCGGCATTGCGATGGGCTTGATCAAGGAGGGCAACCGCTTTGCGGTGCTGACCGACATCCTTGGCGACGAGGACCACCTTGGCGACATGGACTTCAAGGTGGCCGGCACCGACAATGGCGTCACCGCCCTGCAGATGGACATCAAGATTCAGGGCATCACCAAGGAGATCATGCAGGTTGCGCTCTCCCAGGCCAACGAAGCCCGCATGCACATCCTCGGCCTGATGAAGGGCTCCATGTCCGAACATCGCGGCGAAGTGTCGACCTATGCGCCGCGCCTGATCACCATGAAGATCAACCCGGAAAAAATTCGCGACGTGATCGGCAAGGGCGGTTCCGTCATTCGCGCCCTGACCGAGGAGACGGGCGCTGTCATCGACATCGGCGACGATGGCACAATTACCATCGCGTCTGTCAGCGGAGAGGCCGGCGCGCTGGCGAAAAAGCGGATCGAGGACATTACCGCGGAGGTGGAAGTGGGCAAGGTCTATGATGGCACCGTGCTGCGCCTGCTGGATTTCGGCGCGATTGTGCAGATCCTGCCTGGCAAGGACGGGCTGCTGCATATTTCCCAGATTGCCAACGAGCGCGTGAACCAGGTTTCCGACTATCTCAAGGAAGGCCAGGCGGTGCGCGTCAAGGTGCTGGAAGCCGACGAGAAGGGTCGCGTGCGCCTGTCCATGAAGGCGGCGGCGGAAGCGGCTCCGGTGCAACAGTAAGCGCTTTCGGGCAACAAAAAAGGACGCCTTGGCGTCCTTTTTTTTCATCCCGCGAAAGCAGAGAAGACCGATTCAGGCAATTACTTCGCTACCTGTTTCTCCCTTAATTCCTCGAGGGTCTTGCAGTCGATGCACATGGTGGCCGTGGGACGGGCTTCCAGGCGCTTCAGCCCGATCTCGACGCCGCAGGAATTGCAATAGCCGTACTCACCATTCTCGAGCCGCCCAAGGGCCTCGTCGATCTTCTTGATCAGTTTGCGCTCGCGATCGCGGTTGCGCAGTTCCAGCGCAATGTCGGATTCCTGGCTGGCGCGGTCGTTGGGGTCGGCAAAGACGGTCGCTTCGTCCTGCATGGTATGCACGGTGCGCTCGACATCCTGCAACAGTTCCTCTTTCAGAGTCTCCAGGATGGCGCGGAAGTGCTTGTGCTGCTTGTTGTTCATGTACTCCTCGCCCTTTTTGGCCACATAGGGCGGGAACTGTTTGTGGAGGATGTCTTCAGTCATTTTCCGAACCCGGATTTGCGGGAAAAGTCGCTTTAATATCAGAAATGCGGAGGGGTCGCAAGCAGTAAATCGGAGCGCTTTGATTCGATTGACCTATGGGAGGTGCCCGAGTAAAATTCCGCCTCTTCGGGGTGTAGCGCAGCCCGGTAGCGCGCCTGGTTTGGGACCAGGATGTCGGAGGTTCGAATCCTCTCACCCCGACCAGTAGCGGCGTGACATCGATGACCGAAGGAAGTCCCCAGGGGACGGACGGGGCGCCCGTAGCTCAACCGGATAGAGCACCGGCCTTCTAAGCCGGGGGTTGTGAGTTCGAGTCTCGCCGGGCGCGCCAAACCGGTAGTTGCGCGCCGGCGTTAGCAGTTTCAGTGGTGGACGTAGCTCAGTTGGTAGAGTCCTGGATTGTGATTCCAGTTGTCGCGGGTTCGAGTCCCGTCGTCCACCCCACCTTCTCCCGATACAATGACTTGCCGTTATTGCGGTGCATGGCGCATGCCATGAGCCCGTGCCGACGGCATGATGCAGCGTGTCCGCCGCAGGAGAAATGAAAAGAGATTCATGAACAAGAAAACAGCCACCTACGACGAATCCTCCTTTCGCGTGCTGAAGGGTCTGGAGCCGGTGCGCGAGCGCCCGGGCATGTACACCCGGACCGATTCTCCCATGCACATCATTCAGGAGGTGATCGACAATGCCGCCGACGAGGCGCTGGCAGGATTCGCCAAAAGCATCCATGTCACGCTGCACGCTGATGGCTCAGTTACGGTAGCCGATGACGGGCGCGGCATCCCCGTTGGTCCGCATCCCGAGGAACAGATTCCCGTGGTGGTGCTGGCCTTCACGCGCCTGCACGCCGGCGGCAAGTTCGACAAGAAGTCCGGCCAGGCCGCCTATGCCTTCTCCGGAGGTCTGCACGGCGTCGGCGTCGCCGTCACCAATGCCTTGTCGACGCGGGTCGAAGTGGAGGTGCGGCGAGACGGCCATGCTCATTTCGTCACCTTTTCCGAGAATGGCGAGAAGGTCTCCGCTCTTCAGGTCGGCGAATCCTGCGGCCGCCAGACCGGGACGCGCGTCCGCGCCTGGCCGGATGCAAAGTATTTCGAATCGGCCAAGCTGCCAGTGGCCGAGCTGGAGCGCCTGTTGCGATCGAAGGCCGTGCTGCTGCCAGGGCTCACCGTGACGCTGCAGAGCGAACAGGGCGGGGCCAAGACCTGGCGCTATCCGCTCGGTCTGCAGGGCTATCTGGAGGAAATGGGTGCCGGCGTCGAAGCCGTCTCCCCGGTCTACACCGGCGAGAAATTCGCCACATCCGAAGACGAGACTTTCGCAGAAGGAGAAGGCGCGGCGTGGGCGCTCGGCTGGTTTGCCGAACAGGTGTGCGCCGAGTCGTACGTCAACCTGATCCCCACGGCGCTGGGCGGCACGCACGAGTCCGGCCTGCGCGCCGGGATCTTCGAGGCGGTGAAATCCTTCATCGAGCACCATGCGCTGCTGCCGCGGGGCGTCAAGCTGCAGCAGGAGGACGTCTGCGGCCGCATGAGCTTCATTCTTTCCGCACGCATCCTCGATCCGCAGTTCCAGGGACAGGTCAAGGAGAAGCTCAACTCGCGCGAGGCGGTCAAGCTCGTCTCGACCATGATTCGCGACCCGCTCGAGATATGGCTCAACAATCATGTCGAGGCGGGTCGCGCCATAGCCATGCTGGCGATCAAGCAGGCCGAGGCGCGGCTGCGCACGGCGCAGAAGGTGGAGAAGAGAAAGTCATCCGGCGTCGCCGTCCTGCCGGGCAAGCTGTCCGATTGCGAGAGCGAGGCGATCGCCGACAACGAGCTGTTTCTCGTCGAGGGCGACTCCGCCGGCGGCTCGGCAAAGATGGCGCGCAACAAGGAAACGCAGGCCATCCTGCCGCTGCGCGGCAAGGTGCTCAACGCCTTCGAGGTGGATGCCGACCGGCTTTTCGCCAACACCGAGATCCACGACATGGCCGTGGCGCTGGGCGTGGACCCGCATGCCGCCGACGCGCCGGACGGCGTGCTCGACCGCCTGCGCTACGGCAAGGCCATCATCATGTCCGATGCCGACGTCGACGGCGCGCACATCCAGACGCTGCTCCTGACGCTGTTCTACCGCCATTTCCCCAAGCTGATCGAACGCGGCCACGTCTTCGTCGCCATGCCGCCGCTCTACCGCGTGGATGTGCCTGCGCAGGGCAAGAAGCGGCCTGCCAAGCGCCTGTATGCGCTGGATGAGGGCGAACTGGAGGCCATCCGCGACCGGCTGAAGAAGGAGGGTTTCAATCCCGATGCCGTCGAGATCGGCCGTTTCAAGGGCCTTGGCGAAATGAATCCCGAGCAGTTGCGCGAAACTACCATGGACCCGGCGACGCGCCGCGTGCTGCCCGTGCAGCTGCGCGCAGACAGTGCCGTCGAGACGCGGAAAATGTTCACCTTGCTGATGGCCAAGGGCGAGGCTGCCGGGCGCCGCGGCTGGATGGAGGAGAAGGGCAATCTTGTGGAAGCGGATGTCTGATGAGCAACGAAACGCCTGACCTGTTCGAAGAATTGAAAGTCAGTGCCGGCGGCACGGCGCATCTGCCACCCTCTGCGCCGCCGCCATCGGGCCACGCGCTGTCCGACGACACCCTGCCGCTCGACCTGTATGTCGAGCGCGCCTATCTGACCTATGCCATGAGCGTCGTGACCGGCCGCGCCCTGCCGCATGTCGAGGACGGCCAGAAGCCGGTTCAGCGGCGCATCCTCTACGCCATGCACGAGATGGGCTTGCGTGCCGGCGCCAAGCCGGTGAAGAGCGCGCGCGTCGTCGGCGACGTCATCGGCAAGTTCCACCCGCACGGCGACCAGAGCGTCTACGACGCCATGGTGCGCGTGGCGCAGGATTTCTCGCTGCGCTACCCGCTCATCGACGGCCAGGGCAACTTCGGCTCGCGCGACGGCGATTCCGCGGCGGCCATGCGCTACACCGAGGCGCGGCTGACGCCCATCGCCGAGCTGCTGCTCGTCGAACTCGATCGCGGCACTGTAGATTTCGCCCCCAACTACGACGGCGCCTTCAAGGAACCGGTGTTGCTGCCGGCGCGTCTGCCGATGGTGCTGCTCAACGGCGCTTCCGGCATCGCCGTCGGCATGGCCACCGAGATTCCGCCGCACAACCTGCGCGAGGTGGCCCAGGCCGCAGCGCATCTCGTGCGCAATCCGAAGGCTTCGCTGTCGGATCTGCTGCAGCACGTGAAGGGCCCGGATTATCCGGGCGGCGGGCAGATCATTTCCCAGCCGAAGGACATCGCCGACGCCTACGCCGGCGGGCGCGGCAGCCTGCGCATGCGCGCGCGCTGGCGCATCGAGGATCTGGCGCGCGGCCAGTGGCGCGTCGTCGTACAGGAACTGCCGCACGGCGTCTCCGCGGCGCAGATCGCCGCCGAGATCGAGGCGCTCACCAATCCGCAGCCGAGGCAGGGGCGCAAGGACGTCACGCAGGAGCAGAAGAACCTCAAGCAGCTGGTGCTCTCGGTGCTCGACACGATGCGCGACGAGTCCACCGACAAGGAACCGGTGCGGCTGATCCTCGAGCCGAAGTCGAAGAACCAGGACGTGCAGGAGATGATGAACATCCTGCTGGCCAACACCAGCCTGGAAACCAACGTCTCGCTCAACTTCACCATGCTCGGTCGCGATGGCCGCCCGCAGCAGAAGAATCTGGCGCAGATCGTCGCGGAGTGGGTGGACTTCCGCTATGCCACCGTCGAGCGGCGCACGCGGCATCGCCTGGACGAGGTGGAGCGGCGCATCCATATCCTCGACGGCCGCATGATCGCCTTCCTCAGCATCGACAAGGTCATCAAGGTCATCCGCAACTCGGATGAGCCGAAGCAGGATCTGATGGCGAAGTTCAGCCTGAGTGGAACCCAGGCCGAGGACATTCTCGAGATCCGCCTGCGCCAGCTGGCACGGCTGGAGGGCATCAGGATCGAGAAGGAACTGGCCGACCTGAAGGCAGAACAGGGCACGCTGAAGCGCCTGCTGGCCGAGCGCAAGGAAATGACCAAGCTCCTGCTCAAGGAGATCGAGCAGGACGCGAAGCAGTACGGCGACGAGCGCCGCACCCTCATCGAGGCGGTGGCGCCGGTGGCGCCGGCCGAGATTCAGGTATCGGACGAACCGGTGACGGTGATCCTGTCGAAGAACGGTTGGGTGCGCCGCCGCGACGGCCACGGCATCGACGCCACTTCGATAACGTACAAGGCGGGCGACTATCCCTTCCTGGTGGCGGAGACGCGGACCACCTGGCCGCTGGTCGTGGTCGACTCCAGCGGACGCGCCTATTCGCTGCGCGTGTCGGATCTGCCCGGCGGGCGCGGCGATGGTGCGCCGATCGCCACCATGATCGACCTGCAGGCCGGCGCGCGCGTAGCGGCCGCGGTGTCCGACGCGCCGGAAACCCCGTATCTCTTCGCCAATTCCGGCGGCTACGGTTTCATCGCCCGCGTGTCCGACCTGGTTACGCGGCAGAAGGCCGGCAAGGCCTTCATGAGCCTTGAGAAGGACGAGCGCATGCTGCATCCGGCAAAAGCGGCGGGCAATACCATCGCCGCGGTATCGGAGAACGGCCGGCTGCTGCTCTTCGCGGTCGAGGAAATGAAAAGTCAGTCCGCCGGACGCGGCGTCCTGGTCATGGGCCTCGACGCCGGGGAGTCGCTGGTCGGCGTGGTGGTGAACGACGGCAGCGGCGTCGTCGTCGAGGGCGTCGGTCGCGGCGGCAGGACCGTTCCATGCAAGGTAACGAGCAAGGACATGGAGAAGTACCGCCTGCACCGGGCGCGCAAGGGCTGCCTGCTTCCGGTGAAGATGAAGCCGGCGTTCATCCTCTGATCAGCGGCCACAAAGTCAGCCCCCAGACCACGGCGGCATTCACGAGGGAGAGCATCACGGCGGCGCTGCCGAGGTCCTTGGCGCGCTTGGACAGGTCATGGTTCTCCGGCGAGACGCGGTCGACCACGGTCTCGACCGCGGAGTTGAGCAACTCGACGATGAGGATCAGCAGCAGGCTGCCGGCCAGCAGCGCCCGCTCGATGCCGGTGCTGCCCAGATAGAGTCCCAATGGCAGGCACACCGCGACGAGCAGCAATTCCTGGCGAAATGCGGCTTCGTGGCGCCAGGCGGCCAGCAGTCCGTCGCGCGAGTAGCGCGTGGCATTCAGGATGCGCCTGAAGCCGCCGCGGCTCTTGTGCGGCGAGGGGGTATTCATATTCTCTCCCTGATCGGTTCAGGGAGAGGATTCTACCCGCCGGCGATCATCGGGAATACGGTCACCCGGTCGCCGCTCTTCAGTGCCACGTTGTTTTCCCCGGACAGGACCATCTCGCCATTGACGGCGACGTTCAGGTTGCGGTCGCCCAGCGCCGCGGCGGCCTCGGGCAGGCGCTTGCGCAGCGCGTTGCGCAACTCGACCACGTTCGACACCGGCTCGTCCACCACGATGGCATTCTCCGGCGCGCCAGGGGTTGCGCCGGGCAGTTCCACCCGCAAGGCAAAGCCGGTGGTGACCTTGGCCAACGTCTCGTGCCATGCGACCTGCGGCGTACCCTCGGCATTGAGTCCCGTCAGGGCGTAGAAGCGTGACTTCATCTGCTCGAACTGGGCGCGGTCGATCTTCTCGCCCTTGAATGGGCCGAAAGTGTTTTCCTCCTCGAACCAGCGCTGCGGCAGGGTGTCGTCCTTGGCCCGCAGGCCGAGGCGGAAGTTGAGCATGTGTTCGATGCCGGTGATGTTGCGGCCGATCTCGTCCATGTCCGCCGGCGTCAGGTTGGTGCCGGTGAGGGTATTCACCTGCTCGGCGAAATCCGCCGGGTCGGGCAGGGTCGGCGAGTTGAACAGTTTGGTGTCGAATCGGCACATGCCGACCGAGTCGCCGACGGCGAAGGTGTTCTCGCACTTGCGCACGGCGAATTCCTTGCCTTCATAGGAATTGGGCTTGGCCGAAACCGTTCCGCCGTATAGCGCGGTCTTGAAGGCCGGATCGTCGTTCACGCGGGCGTTGATTTCCAGGGTGACGCGGTTCCTCAGGTGGTCCATGCCGCGCGTCGCCACCGACAGGCCGAGGGCGAAGGCCTTGAGGATGCGCGCATCATGGGGATCGGATTGGAACAGGCCCTTCACCGACATGCGGTACTGGGCTGCTTCCTGCGGGTAGTGGCCCTTTTCGATGGCGCGGGTGGAGTCGGCAATGACGTTGCCGAAGCCTTCTCGCTTCGCCGTCATAAAGAGCAGCTTTTCGATGGCCTCGTAGTTGCCCCAGGACAGGTCCAGGCCGCCGGTTTCCCTCTGCGTGATGATGCCGCGCTGGTAGAGTTCCATGGCCCAGGCGATGGCGCCGCCGGTGCTGGCTGAATCGAGGCCGAGGTCATTGAGCACGTTGTTCAGGCGCAGGACATGCTCCGGCTCCTTCATGCCGATGTTCGGGCCGAACTTGCCGAGCGTGACGTACTCGGGGCCGTCGCCCTTGTCGTAGCGGTCGAACTGGCCGTCCCCCTTGATGCCGTTGTAGGTCTTCTTGCGTTCGTGCTCGACATCGGCCTGCGCCTTGTCGTAGCTGGCGTTGCCCTTCAGGCCCTTCAGCGCGTGCGCACCCCAGCCGCCCTTGCCTTCGGGCGTCATGTCGTTGAGGTTGCGGCAATGCACCGGGCACTTGAAGCAGCCGTCCATGCCGGGGCGGTAGACGTCGAAGTTGTCTGCGTCGAGCGATTCGCCCCAGGTGGTCTCCTGGTTGTTCTTGGTGCCCATGGCGCCGAGCACGCGGCTCGGCTTGTAGAGGAAGGGCGTGCCGACCATCTTCAGGGCGTTCTTGATGACGGAGGTGCCGGTGATCTTCTTGCCAATGGCCTTGTTCTGCGTCCTGGCCTCGGCGGGCAGGGCGATATCCGGCGGGCGGCCATGGACCATGATCGCCTTCAGATTGTGGGCGCCCATCTTGGCGCCGCCGCCGCCCCGTGCCCAGATGGCCTTGATGCCGCCCATGATGCCCGAGCACAGCACGCCGTTCTCGCCGGCGCTGGTGATGCGCGCCAGTGCCATGTCCTTGCGCTCCTTGCACTTGAAGTCGTGCTCGACGGCCGCCGCCGTGTCCAGGTTGTTCAGGCCGGCGTAGGGCGTGGCATCCTCGAAGGTGACGGCCTCGTTGGCGATCCGCAGCAGCGTCCATTGCGCGGCCTTGCCGTAGAGCACCAGGTGGTCATAGCCGTGGCGCTTGAGGAAGGCCGGAAAGTAATCGCCGCCGTTGGCATCCAGGATGGCGTAGGACTCGGGCGACTTGCTGGTGAAGTTGCCTCGCGTGGCAGAGGGCATCACGCTGGTCAGGATGCCGGAGCCGAATATCAGCGGGACTTCCGGGTCGAGGGCGTCCTTCTCCTCCTGCAGCAGGTTGTAGAGCAGCCACATGTTGGCGCCGCGGCCGCCTAGGAAATGCGTCAGTACCTCGGCCGGCAGGTACTTGCGGCGGGTTTCCTTGCGCTCCAGGTCGACGAACAGGGTGGCGCCCTGGGTCGTGAACTGGGGGGTGTCGTGGAGCCGGCCGCAGAGACGGTCGACCAGGGTGTGGATGCTCATGATTGCCTCCTGGGGCGATGACATTCCCAAGCTATCACGGGGTTTTTCATCAGGACTTGATCCATGTCAATAATGGTGGATAGCAAACTGTTTGTAACCAAATTATAATCCGGGTGCGGGGTAGGGTAAAGTCGCGTTCAATGCATGGGCGGGTCCCAAGGAGGCAGTCATGTCGGGTTTGGCAGAAGCAGCGGAGGTTGGCTTGGAGCGGCGCGTCCCGCCCCGGGCGGTCGAGGAGCTGGACAGCGTGGTCATCCGCTTCGTCGGGGATTCCGGCGACGGCATGCAGCTCACCGGCACCGGGTTCTCCCGGGCCATCGCCAAGGCGGGTCACGACTTCGCCACCCACCCCGATTATCCCTCCGAGATCCGCGCTCCGACCGGCACCTTGTTCGGCGTCTCCGGCTACCAGATCCAGTTCGCTTCGCGCCAGGTGTTTACGTCCGGCGATGCACCGGACGTGCTGGTGGCCATGAATCCGGCGGCACTGAAGACCAACCTGTCGGACGTCAAGCCGGACGGCATCATCATCGCCAACAGCGGCGCCTTCACAGACAACAACCTCGCCAAGGCCAACTACGTGGTGAACCCGCTCACGGACGGCAGCCTGGGCGCCTACCGTGTCTACCAGATCGACATCACCGGCCTGACGGCACAAGCCTTGAAGGATTCCGGCCTCTCGAAAAAGGACATCGGCCGCTGCAAGAACTTCTATGCGCTGGGCCTCATGCTGAGCCTCTACAGCCGCCCCCTCGAGAAGGAGGAAGAGGACATCCGCCTGAAGTTCGCCAAGAAGCCGGAGATCGCCGAGGCCAATGTGCTGGCGCTGCGCGCCGGCTACGCCTATGCCGACGCCACCGAGATGTTCATCACCTCCTATCGGGTGCGCGCCGCCGAAATCCAGAAGGGAACCTACCGCAGCCTGACGGGCAACCATGCGACCGCGCTCGGCTTCGTCGCCGCATCGGAACTCTCCGGCGTGCCGCTGTTCCTCGGCTCCTACCCGATCACGCCCGCCACCGACATCCTGCACGAGCTGTCTGCTCTGAAGCACTTCAACGTCACCACCTTCCAGGCCGAGGACGAGATCGCCGGCATCTGCTCGGCCATCGGCGCGGCCTACGGCGGCGTGCTCGGCATGACCACCACCTCCGGCCCCGGCATGGCGCTGAAGACCGAGGCGCTCGGCCTGGCGGTCATGCTGGAGCTGCCGCTGGTGATCGTCAACGTGCAGCGCGGCGGCCCGTCTACCGGCCTGCCGACCAAGATCGAGCAGTCCGACCTGTTGCAGGCCGTCTATGGCCGCAACGGCGAATGCCCGATTCCGGTGATCGCCGCCAATTCACCCGCAGACTGCTTCGATTGCGCCATCGAAGCCTTCCGCATTGCGGTGAAATACATGACGCCTGTGATCCTCCTCACGGACGGCGGCATCGGCAACGCCGCCGAGCCATGGCGCATCCCCGATCCGGCCTCGCTGCCGAAGCTGGACGTCAAGTTCCGCACCGAGACGGAGGGCTTCCAGGCCTATGCGCGCGATGCCAACCTGGCGCGTCCCTGGGTGCGGCCGGGCACGCCCGGCCTGGAGCACCGCGTCGGCGGCCTGGAGAAGGATTTCCTCACCGGCAACATCTCGCATGACCCGGTCAACCACCAGCGCATGGTCGAGGTGCGCGCAGCCAAGGTGGACGGTATCGCCGCGGACATGCCGCCGCTGCAGGTGGAAGGGCCGGCCGAGGGCGACCTGCTCATCGTCGGCTGGGGCAGCACCTACGGTTCCATCGTGCAGGCGCGCGAGCAGGCCGTGGCGGAAGGCTGTTCCGTCGCTCATGTCCACCTGCGCCACCTGAACCCGTTTCCGTCGGACCTCGGCGGCATCCTCAAGCGCTACCGAAAGGTGCTGGTGCCCGAGATGAACCTCGGCCAGCTCTCCCGCCTGCTGCGCGAACGCTACCTGATCGATGTGGCGAAGCTCAACAAGGTGCAGGGCCGGCCGTTCAAGGTTTCCGAGATCCACGACCGCATCGTCGAATTGTGCAATGAGGTGCCGAAATGAACGCAGTGGTGACGCTGACCAAGAAGGACTTCGAGACCGACCAGGACGTGCGCTGGTGTCCCGGCTGCGGCGACTACGCAGTGCTGTCGCAGGTGCAGAAGCTGATGCCCTCGCTCGGCATCCCGCGCGAGAACTTTGCTTTCATTTCCGGCATCGGCTGCTCCAGCCGCTTTCCCTACTACATGGAAACCTACGGCATGCACAGCATCCACGGCCGCGCTCCGGCCGTCGCCAGCGGGCTGAAACTGGCGCGCCCCGAGATGTCGGTGTGGGTGGTGACGGGCGACGGCGACGCGCTGGCCATCGGCGGCAACCATTTCATCCACGCCATGCGGCGCAATATCGGCCTGAAGATCATCCTGCTCAACAACCGCATATACGGCCTCACCAAGGGACAGTATTCGCCGACCTCCCAGATGGGGATGAAGACCAAGACCACGCCGCAGGGCAGCATCGACCGGCCCTTCAGCCCGGTTGCCGTGGCGCTGGGCGCCGGCGCCACCTTCGTCGCCCGCACCGTAGACAGCGATCTGGCCCACATGGCGGGCGTGCTCAAGCGCGCCGCCGAGCACGAGGGCACGGCCTTCGTCGAGGTGTTCCAGAACTGCATCGTCTTCAACGACGGCGCCTACGATGCCATTACCGACAAGTCGGTGCGCGACGATGCGCGCCTGATGCTCGAGCATGGCAAGCCGCTCCTCTACGGCAAGGACCGCAACAAGGGTGTGCGCCTGCGCGGCCTCGAACCGGAGGCAGTGACCCTGGGCGAGGATGGCGTGACCGAGGCGGATCTCGTCGTGCACGACGAGAAGGCCGAGCATGGCGGGCTGGCCTTCTTCCTCTCGCAGTTCGACGCGCCCAAGCTGCCGGTGCCGCTCGGCGTGTTCCGCGCCGTCAAATCCCCGTCCTACGAGAAACTGAATGGCGGCCAGCACGAGGATGCGCGAGCGCGCAGGGGGCGCGGCGACCTTGCCTCGCTTTTCAACAGCGGCGACACCTGGACAATCGATTAACCGAAGGAGCAGCACAGCATGGCACTCATCATCACCGACGAATGCATCAACTGCGACGTGTGCGAACCGGAATGCCCGAACAACGCCATCTCGCAGGGCGACGAAATCTATGTCATCGACGCGGCGAAATGCACCGAGTGCGTCGGCCATTACGACGAATCACAGTGCGTCGCCGTCTGCCCGGTCGACTGCATCGTCATCGACCCGAACTGCACCGAGAGCCAGGAGCAGTTGCACGACAAGTTCCTCAAGCTGACGGCCACCCCCGCCTGATCTTTTCCGGCATGCAATAATCGCCCGGTCATTACCGAGCGAGGTGTCCCATGCTGGTTCCGGCTTCCGTTGCGGATTACCGACTGCTGGCGCAGCGGCGCCTGCCGCGTCCCTTCTTCGACTACATCGACGGCGGCGCCTACGGCGAACTCACCCTCAAGGCCAACCAGGCCGACCTCGATGCGCTCAAGCTGCACCAGCGCGTCCTGCGCGGCGCCTCGGCCATCGACACGACGACGACCGTCCTCGGCCGGACGCTGGCTCAGCCGGTGATCCTGGCTCCGGTTGGACTGGCCGGCCTGTACGCCCGCCGAGGCGAAGTGCTGGCGGCGCGCGCGGCGGCGGCCGCCGGCGTGCCGTTCTGCCTCAGCACGGTATCCATCTGCTCCATCGAGGAAGTCAGTGCCGCCGGTACGGCGCCGTTCTGGTTCCAGCTCTACGTCATCCGCGACCGCGGCTATGCGAAGGAGTTGCTCGCCCGCGCCCAGGCCGCCGGCTGCACCACGCTGGTGTTCACCGTCGACCTGCCGGTGTTCGCAACGCGCTACCGCGACGTGCGCAACGGCATGACCGGCGGCGCGTCCGCATTTGGCCGGCTGGCCAAACTGTGGGAGATCGTGCGCCATGCGGGCTGGCTGCTCGACGTGCCCATCGGCGGCAAGCCGCTCACCTTCGGCAACCTTGCCCAGGCGGTGCCCTCGGCGCGCAGCCTGGAGGCCATGAAGGCCTGGGTCGACGCCCAGTTCGATCCCGGCGTCACTTGGAACGACCTTGGCTGGGTACGCGAGCACTGGAACGGGCCCATCGTCATCAAGGGCGTGCTCGACGCCGACGATGCGCGCGCCGCCGCGGATGTGGGCGCCAGCGCGGTGGTTGTCTCCAACCACGGCGGCCGCCAGCTCGACGGCGCGCCGTCCGCCATCTCCGTGCTGCCGCGCATCGCAGAAGCGGCCGGGGACCGCCTCGAAATCCTCATGGACGGCGGCATCCGCAGCGGCCAGGATGTCGCCAAGGCGCTTGCTCAGGGCGCCCGGGCCGTCATGCTCGGTCGTGCCTGGGCCTACGGCCTCGCCGCAAGGGGGGAAGCAGGCGTGGCCGAAGTGCTTGCCCTTCTCAAGCGCGAACTGGAGGTGACGATGACACTGCTCGGAATCGAGCGGGTGAGTGACCTCGGTGCGGACGCGATCGACCGCTAGCGCCGCAGCCGGCATTTCCGACAATGCGCTTTCATTTTGATGGAGATCAAGCGATACAGGATTTACCATTATCTTCGTAAATCTGTATCTGTTATAGTTGCCCGGCGCGGTGCGGCGTGACAATAAAGAGATTTGCCGCGAACCATGCCGCGATTCATCAAAGGGGGATAGTGCAGTGAACAATCCATCAATATCCACTGCCGCAGCGCTGTTCGCCCAGGCGGCGTCGGCGGGGCGCAGCAGCCTGAACGATGGCGAACTGAAGGCGCTGCTCGACCGTCTCGGCCTTGCCTTCGCCGCTCCGGCGCCTGCAGGTGCGGCCGCTGTACGCATCAGCCTGAACAGCACGCGCGAATTCGGCATGGTGATCAGTGCCGGGCTGGGCGGGCTGGAGGCGGATCTGGACGAGGGCAATTTCCGTCGCGACCGCGCTTCGGTATATGCTGCCGCGGAACTGACGGACGCCGAGGACTTTCTCGGCCTCTTCAGGCGCACCCTGGCCTACCAGAGGCTTGCTGCGGTTGCGCGGCATGAGGGAACGCCACCGCCTGACGGCGCGCTCAAGGCGTGTTTCGAGCAGTTGCTGGCGCTGGCGAAAGGCTTTGCGCCCGGCAAGCTCGATGCGCCTTTCGTGCTGCGCGCGCTGGAACTGAATCCGGCGCAGGTCGGCGACGGCGTGACCGTGCGCGCCGCGCAATGCGAGTTCGGCGCGCCGCTGCCCGGCCGCCTGCCGCGCCCCATCGCCAAGATCGACAAGTTGATCCACCCGAAATCCATCGGCCTCATCGGCGTCTCGGGCAGCGGCATGAACTTCGGCCGCATCATCCTGCGCAACCTGATGGGCAGCGGCTATCCCAAGGAACAACTCCTCATCCTCAAGCCGGGGGAAACCGAGATCGACGGCGTGAAATGCGTCGAAGGCCTCAAGGCGCTGGACCGGAAGCTGGACCTGCTCATCGTCGCGGTGGCGGCCAGCGCGGTCTATGACCTGGTCGACGAGATCATCGCATCCGATGCCGTCGAGGCGGTCATGCTGATTCCCGGCAGCCTCGGCGAGACGAAGAAGAGCCGCGAGCCGGCCGCGGCGCTGGCGGCGCGCATCAACGCCGCCCACGGCAAGCCGGGCGGCGGCCCGATCTTCCTCGGCGCCAACTGCCTCGGCGTGGTCTCGCATCCGGGCGCCTACGACTCCTGGTTCATTCCGCTCGAGCGCCTGCCCAAGCCGCAGAAGAAGCCGGTGCGCAACTCCGTCATGCTGAGCCAGAGCGGCGCCTTCATGATTACGCGGCTGTCGCAGAATCCCTGGCTCGATCCGGCCTACATGCTGGCGCTGGGCAACCAGACCGACCTCACCCACGGCGACATGCTCAGCTATTTCGCAGAACTGCCCGGCATCGAGACCCTCGGCATCTACATCGAGGGCTTCAAGGACCTCGATGGCCTGCATTTCGCCAGGGCCGTGCGCAAGGCCGTGCTGGGCGGCAAGCAGATCGTCGTCTACAAGTCGGGCAGGACCGCGCCGGGGCAGGGCGGCGTGATGGGGCATACTGCCTCGATCGCCGGCGGCCTGACGCTGTTCGAGTCCGTGGTGCGCCACGCCGGCGCCATCGTGGCAGAGGATTTCAACACTTTCGACGACCTCTTCTACATCGCCGGCAATCTGCAGGACAAGAAGCTCGGCGGCAATCGCCTTGGCGCCATCAGCGGCGCCGGCTTCGAGGCGGTCGGCATGGCCGACAATATCGAGTCCGATACGTTTGCCATGCAGATGGGCGCGATCGAGGATGCAACGGTGAAGAAAGTGGAGGAGATCCTCGTCGCCAAGAAGCTCGATCAACTGGTCGAGGTGCGCAATCCGATCGACATCAATCCCGGTGCCGACGACGAAGCCCATCTGCAGATCACCGAAGCCTTCCTGCACGACCCGAACATCGACGTGGTGGTCGTCGGCCTCGATCCGACGGCGCCGTCGGTGCGCGCGCTGGTGGAGAGCAAGCTGCGCCCCGGCCACGACCTCAATGATCCGAAGAGCACCGCGCATCTGATGCCGCCGATGGTGGAGCGCAACGAAAAACCGATCATCGGCATCGTGGATGGCGGCACGCTCTACGATGCGATGGCCGCCAGGCTGATGGACCAGGGCGTGTGCACCTTCCGCAACTGCGCGCGCGGCACGAAGGCGCTGGTGCGCTACGTGGAAGCGCGCCTGTACGCCGATTCCCTGAAAGCCCGCCGTCCCGGCGGGGCTGACTTTTGATTCAAGACTTACTGAGCGAGGACTAGACCATGAGCGACACGCTGAAACCCGGACTGACCGCCACCTGCCGCATCAATGTCGACACCGCACGCACCATCGGCTTCATGGGCGAGGAACTGCGCGTGTATTCCACGCCGAGCCTGCTCTACGACGTCGAGGTGGCCTGCCGCGACCTGATCCTGCCGCACGTCGGGGAAGGCAAGGACTCGGTCGGCACGCGCGTCGAACTGGACCACGTCGGCGCCACGCTGCTCGGCATGTGGGTGGAGATCACCGTCAAGCTGACGGAAGTGAACGGCCCGGCCGTGACCTTCGAGTTCTCCGCGCGCGACGCCGTCGAGGAAGTGGGGCGCGGCAAGCACAACCGCTTCGTCGTCGGCGTCGAGAAGACGGCGCAGCGACTGAAGGCGAAGCAGGCGAAGGCGGCTGGCGGCTGAGTGTCCCCTCTCCCGGCGGGAGAGGGCAGGGAGAGGGCAGGGTAAGGGCAGGTTACTTCTCCCGCTTGTCGATCACCCGCTGCGCCTTGCCGACCGAGCGTTCGATGCTCGCCGTCGGCACCACGCGCACGCGGGCCGAAATCCCGATCAGCGACTTGATGCGATGCTGCAGTTCGGCTGCAGCATGCAGCCGGGCGGATTCGCCCACGTCGCCCAGGTCCGGCCTCGTTTCCACCAGCACGTCCATTTCGTCCAGATGTAACGGCCGCGTCACCTCGATGACGTAGTGCGGGGCGAGGGCGGGGTGCTGCAGGATCAGCTCCTCGATCTGGCTCGGAAAGACATTCACGCCGCGGATGATGAGCATGTCGTCCGAGCGGCCGACGAACTTGTCCAGGCGGCGCATGGTGCGCGCCGTGCCGGGCAGCAGGCGCGTCAGGTCGCGCGTGCGATAGCGGATCATCGGCAGCGCCTCCTTTGTCAGCGTGGTGATGACCAGTTCGCCGAACTCGCCGTCGGGCAGCGCCTCGCCCGTGGAAGGGTCGATGATCTCCGGGTAGAAGTGGTCCTCCCAGATCGTCGGACCGTCCTTGGTCTCCAGGCATTCCATGGCCACCCCCGGGCCGATGATTTCCGACAGGCCGTAGCATTCGACGACGTCGAGCGCCATGCGCGCCTCGATGGCGTCGCGCATCTCGCGCGTGCACGGCTCGCCGCCTGCCAGCGCGAGCTTCAGGCTGGTCGAGGCGGGGTCGATGCCCTGCTCGACGAAGCCGTCGGCGAGCGTCAGCAGGTAGGAGGGTGTGCAGCAGATGATCTTCGGCGCGAAATCGCCGATGAGCTGCACCTGCTTTTCCGTCTGGCCGCCCGACATGGGGATGACGCTGCAGCCGAGGCGCTCGGCGCCGTAATGGAATCCGAGTCCGCCGGTGAATAGCCCGTAGCCATAAGTATTGTGCAGGAGGTCGCCTGGGCGTCCGCCGGCGGCGTGGATGGAACGCGCCATCACGTTCGCCCACATATCGAGGTCGGCGCGCGTGTAGCCGACGACGGTGGGCTTGCCGGTGGTGCCGCTGGAGGCGTGCAGGCGGATGATCTGGTTGCGCGGCACCGCGAACATCCCGAAGGGGTAGGCGTCGCGCAGGTCGGCCTTCGTGGTGAACGGGAATCCGGTCAGGTCGGCAAGGGTGCCGAGGTCGTCCGGGCGGATGCCGGCCGCCTTGAATTTTCGGCGGATGGGTTCGACGTGTTGCCAGGCGTGGGCCAGCGACCACTGCATGCGCTCCAGTTGCAGGGAGGATAACGCGTCGCGGCTGGCCGTCTCGATGGGTTCGTGGATGCCCCCAAGTGCTTCATTGCAATCCATTTTTATGAGTTTACCGCAGCCGGACGGCGGCCGGCGCGCATTCCTGCCCTGTTTGACCCACGTCAAACAGGGCGATTGCAATTTGCCATCAAATGATACAAAATATACGCATACGAATTAGTATAATGAATCATCAAACGGAAATTCCGGCGGATTCGCCGGGTTTCGGGCGAACAGCACCAGACCCTTGGTTTCATTGCTAGAGCCGATGGCGGGGATGGGCAGGACAAGGAGGAGTCGATGAAGCGCATTGAATGCTGCATGCCGACGGGAAACCGTATCACGATGTCCGGGCGGGCCGCCTGATCATGACAGCCGCCAAGTCAGTCAAGAAAGTCCCGCAGTACTGCTACCAGTGCGTGGCGGGCCCCGATCTGCTCACCGTCAAGGTGGAGGACGGCGTCGCCACCGAGATCGAGCCCAATTTTTCCGCCAGCGATGTCCATCCGGGCGCCGGCAAGTGCTGCGTGAAGGCCTACGGCATCATCCAGAAGACCTACAGCCCGAACCGCCTGCAGGGCCCCATGAAGCGCACCAATCCCAGGAAGGGGCGGGATGAAGCCCCCGGCTTCGTGCCGATATCCTGGGACGAAGCCTTCGACATCGTCGCCGCCAAAATGCAGGAAGTCCGCGCCAGGGGCTTGCGCAATGCGGAAGGCTATCCGCGTGTTGCGGCGAGCTTCGGCGGTGGCGGCATTCCGACCTATTACATGGGTACCTTCCCGGCCTTTCTGGCCGCCTGGGGGCCTGTGGACTTAAGTTTCGGCGGCGGGCAGGGCGTTAGTTGTACGCATTCCGAGCATCTCTATGGCGAGCTCTGGCATCGCGCCTTCACCGTCTGTCCCGACACGCCCAGCTGCAATTACGTCCTCTCCTTCGGCGGCAATGTCGAGGCATCGGGTGGGGTGGTAGGAGGCTGGCGGCATGGCGAAGCGCGCGCCCGCGGCTTGAAGCGCATCGATTTCGAACCTCATCTCTCGGTCACGGCAGCCGCCTCGGCGGAATGGGTTCCCATCAAGCCCAAGACCGATGCCGCCTTCCTGTTCGGCATGATCCATGTGCTGGTCCACGAATTGCCGCGTGAGTCGCTGGACGTGTTTTTCCTCAAGCAGCATACCGGCTCGCCCTACCTGGTCGGCCCGAACGGCTTTTACCTGCGCGATCCGGTCACCCGAAAGCCCCTGCTCTGGGACCTCAAGCGTAACGCGGCCGTGCCTTTCGATACGCCCGATACCGATCCGGCGCTCGAAGGCAGTTTCACCCTGGACGCATTGGAAGTCGGGGCCGATGGCCAGGAATGGCAGCATCGGGACTATGCCGCTGAAACCAGTTTCAGCAAGCTGCTCACGCGCGTCAAACCGTATACGCCGGAATGGGCAGAACAGATTTGCGACATCAAGACCGGAACGGTGCGCCGCATCGCGGCTGAATGGGTCGAGCAGGCCCAGGTCGGTGCAACGGTCGAGATCGAAGGCGAAGTTCTGCCTTACCGTCCGGTATCCATACAGTTCGGCAGGACCGTGAACAACGGCTGGGGCGCTTATGAATGCGTCTGGGCCCGCACCCTGCTGGCATGCCTCGTCGGCGGTCTTGAGGTTCCCGGCGGCACCCTGGGCACTACCGTGAGATTGAACCGCCCTGCCACCACGCGGCAGGCGAGCGTCAAGATCAATGAAGACGGCTTCATGTATTACCCGATGAACTCGACCGACAAGGCCACTTGGGCGCCCACCCCAGCCGTGCGCAACGCCCACGCCACCATGGTTCCGCTGTCGGCGAGCTCGCCCTGGAGCACTGCGCTCGGACCCACCCATTTCTCCTGGATGTTCCAGAAGGAATCGCCCGAGAACTGGCCCAAGGTCACCGCGCCGGACATCTGGTTCTGCTATCGCACCAATCCCTCGATTTCCTTCTGGGACACCAAGGAAGTCAGCAAGCGCATCGCCGAGTTTCCCTTCATCGTGGCTTTTGCCTACAGCTACGACGAAACGAACTATATGGCGGATGTTCTGTTGCCGGAATGCACCGATATCGAGAGCACCCAGCTGATCCGCATCGGCGGCAGCAAGTTCATCGAGCAGTTCTGGGATCACGAAGGTTTCGCGCTGCGCCAGCCGGCGGTCAAGCCCATGGGCGACACGCGCGACTTTACCGAGATCGCCACTGAACTGGCCGTGCGGGCCGGTCTGCTGGAGGAATACAACGAAGCCATCAACCGCGGATCGGCCTGCGTCAGGCTGTCTGCCGACAACTATGACTTCAGCCTCGATCCCAAACAAAGACACACGCCAGACGTCATCTGGGATCGCACGTGTCGCGCGGCGAGCGCGGAACTGACTGACGGCAAGGACAGCGACGGACTCGATTGGTATAAGGAACACGGTCTGCGCACCCGGCCGATCTCGCGCCTTTCCTGGTATCTCTTTCCCGAGCTGAAGAAGCAGGGCATCCGCTTCGAGATGCCTTTCCAGGAGCGGCTTTATCGCGTTGGACTGGAACTCGGCAACCGGTTGCACGAGCACGGCATCAAATGGTGGGACACGCAACTCGAGGAGTATGGCGGATTGCCGACCATCCACGACTTCCCGGGCATCTGGGAGCAGGAGACGATCAAGCACGGCGGCTCGCTCAAGGAATTCCCGTTCTGGTTGATCACCTCGCGCAGCATGCAGTACGCCTGGGGCAGCAACGTCGGCGTCCAACTGATGGACGAAGTCGCCGGCAATATGCGCGGCCACAAGGGTGTCGTCATCAATCGCTCCCGGGCAGAGGAGCTGGGGATAGCAGACGGTGACCTGGTCGAAGTGCATTCCTACACCGGCAAGACGCAGGGTCCGGCGGTGCTCTCGCAGGGCATCCGACCCGATACCCTGCTGATGATGGGCCAGTTCGATCACTGGGCCACCCCCTACGCCAAGGACATGAAGGCGCCCAGCATGAACAGCCTGATCGCCATGTCGATGGCGCTGACCGACTCCACCGGTTCAGGGGCGGACCTGGTGCGCGTCGGCGTCAAGAAACTGGAGGCAGCGTAGATGCCGCGCTACATCATGACCGCTGACCTGCGGCGTTGCATCGGCTGCCAGACCTGCACGGCATCCTGCCGCCAGACCAACGCCACGCCGCCGGGCGTGCAATGGAGGCAGGTCATAGACGTCGAGAGCGGTGAATACCCGGATGTCCGTCGCAGTTTTATCCCGGTCGGTTGCCAGCATTGCGGCGATCCGCCCTGCATGCATGTATGCCCGACCACCGCCACCTATCAGCGTGACGACGGGCTGGTCGAGATTGACTACGAAAAATGCATTGGCTGCGGTTACTGCGCTGTGGCCTGCCCGTACCAGGCGCGCCACATCACGCACCGTGCCGCCTTTGCCTACGGCGACAAGCCGATGGCGCCGGAGGAGGCGCGATTCGATGCGCGCCGCATGTCGGTGGCGACGAAATGTACGTTCTGCATGGACCGTGTCGATGCGGCCAAGGAAAACGGGCTCACGCCCGGTGTCGATCCGGAAGTGACACCCGCCTGCGTCAATTCCTGCATCGCCGGCGTGCTCGCTTTCGGCGACAAGCAGGACCCGAACAGCAACGTGTCGAAGCTGCTCGAAGAGACGCAGCATTTCCGCATGCATGAAGAACTGGGCACCGATCCGGGCTTCTATTACATCTGGGATAAAAAATGAGAGTCACCCCCTGGCACCAGACGAACTGGGATTGGCGTGCCGCCGCCAACTTCATCGGCGGCGGTTCCGGCACCGGCCTGCTGTTTTTCGCCACGCTGGCCTCGGGCTCGCTCGAAGCCTACCGTTTCCAGGCGCTGCTGGCCCTGGCCCTCGTCGGCTTCGGATTGACCTGCGTCTGGGCCGAGATCGGCCGGCCATGGCGGGCGCTCAACGTCTTTCTTCACCCGCAGACATCGTGGATGACCCGCGAAGGCATGGTCGCGGTGCCGCTGTTCCTGTGCGGCCTGGCGGCGGTCTGGTTCGGCGGCGGCGTATTCGTCGGCATGGCGGCGCTGCTCGGCGTGGCCTTTCTCTACTGCCAGGGGCGCATCCTGAAGGCGGCCAAGGGCATTCCCGCCTGGCGTGAACCGAAGATCGTGCCGCTCATCCTGGCCACAGGTTTCGTTGAGGGTGCGGGACTGGCCACGGTGCTGGCTGCCATCCTGCCCGGGGCCACGCCGCGCTGGCTCGCCGGCGTGCTGCTTGGCGCCCTGATCCTGCGCCGCGTTGCCTGGACGCTGTATTTCAAGGCGCTGGAGAAAAACGGTCTGCCGCAGAAGGCTATGGACGTGATGCGGCCCTTCGGCGCCAAGTTCGAGATGGTCGGACAACTGGCGCCGGAGATTCTCGTTGTCGCCGGCATCTTCTACGGTAACGTGCTGTCGGTTTTCGCCGTGCTGGCGGGGCTGGTCGCCCTGACGACGGGCTGGTGGCTGAAGTTCACCATTGTCGCGCGCGCGGCCTACAATCAAGGCTATGCACTGCCGGTCCTGCCCGTGCGCGGGCAGGGCGAAGTCAAGCCGGGCATCAAGCCGGGCTGGACCAAGTAGGGTTTACTCCCTCTCCCGCTGGCGGGAGAGGGTTGGGGTGAGGGTGGACGGCCGATTGCCCCTCACCCTGACCCTCTCCCCGCTCGCGGGAGAGGGGAAATTATTGGAGAGCCGGCTGCAGCCGGTCACAGTATCCCCAGAGAGAGTCTCCAGGAGGAGAACGGGGATGTACGAAATCAGAATTCACGGCCGCGGCGGCCAGGGCGCGGTGCTGGCCGGCGGCATTCTTGCAACGGCAATGGTCAACGAAGGCAACTTCGTCGTCGCCGTGCCGTCCTTCGGCTTCGAGCGGCGCGGCGCGCCGGTGGCCAGCTTCCTTCGCATGGACACGCGCGAGATCCGGCAGATGACCAACATCTACCGCCCCGACTGCGTGCTGTGCATCGACCCCACGGTCGGCCGTGCCATCAACGTCTTCGACGGCATCCGGGACAACGGCACCTGGCTGCAGACCACCGCCAAGCCGCTTGCCGAGCTGCAGGTGCCCGACCAGGTCACCACCGTCGGCCTGTGCGATGCCGTCACCCACGCGCTGGACATTTTCAAGCGCCCCATCACCAATACCCTGATGCTCGGGGCCTTCGCCAGGACCACCGGACTGGTGTCGCTCGACTCCCTGCGTGCGGCCCTCGAGGATTCGGACTTCCGCGATGCCGGCCTCAAGCAGAACCTGATGGCGCTCGAGCGCGGCTACAATGAGACGACGGTGCACAAGATAGAAAAGCGGGTGGCCGCATGAAGAAAATGTCCAAGCCCATGTTCGACACGGCCGGCGTGCCGGACGACCTCTGTCCCATCGCCGTCAAGATGAACCCGATGATGCCGGGCGACTGGCGCAGCATGAAGCCGGTGGTCGACCGCGCCAAGTGCGTCAAGTGCGCCGTCTGCTGGCTTTACTGCCCGGTGCAGTGCGTGGTCGAGAAGGCCGCCTGGTTCGACTTCAACCTGGCCACCTGCAAGGGTTGCGGCATCTGCGCCACGGAATGTCCGCAGCGGGCGATTAGCATGGTGGAGGAGGCGGCATGAGCGCGGTATTGAAGCCCAACAAGCCCAAAGCCATCGTCTGCGACGGCAACGAGGCCGCCGCCTGGGCGGTGACGCTGGCGCGCGTGGACATGGTGGCGGTGTACCCCATCACCCCGCAGTCCTCGCTGGTCGAGTACCTCGCCAAGTTCGTCGCCGACGGCAAGCTGAATGCCGAGATCGTCGACGTCGAGGGCGAGCACTCGGTGCTCTCCGTGCTGCACGGCGGCACGCTGGCCGGCGCGCGCACCTACACCGGCACCTGCGGCCCCGGCCTGGCCTTCATGTTCGAGCCCTACCTGCGCACGCCGGGCCTGCGCATGCCGATGGTGATGTCCATCGTCACGCGCGACACCCTCACGCCGCAGAGCGTCTGGGGCGGCCACCAGGACGCCATGAGCGTGCGCGAGGTCGGCTGGATCCAGATGTACTGCGAGACCGTGCAGGAAGTGCTCGACACCACCATCATGGGCTACAAGGTCGCCGAGCACCGCGACGTCATGCTGCCGGTGAACGTCTGCCACGACGGCAACTATCTTTCCTACGGCGCGACCCGCGTCGAGTTGCCGTCGCAGGAGGAGGTGGATGCCTTCCTGCCGCCGCCCGCCACCAACTGGCACGCGGCCCTCGATCCCGACCGGCCCATGGCCGTCGACCCCCTTACCGGCGGCGCCGGCGGGCCCGGCCCGGCGATGTTCGTGCGCTACCGCAAGGGTCAATGCTCGGGCATGCAGAACGCGCTGGCCGCCATCGAGGCCGCGCACGAGGACTGGGCGCGCATCGTCGGCCGCCGCCACGCGCCGCTGGTGGAAAGTTATCGCATGGAAGACGCCGAGACCGCGCTGGTCACGCTCGGCTCCATGACCGGCGCCGGCAAGGACGCGGTGGACGAAGCGCGCGCGCGCGGCGAGCGCGTCGGCCTGGTCAAGGTGAAGACTTATCGACCCTTCCCGGTGCAGGCGATCGCCAGGGCGTTGTCCGGCGTCAAGGCGGTCGGCGTGGTCGACCGCTCGGTCAGCTTCGGCTGGAACAGCGGCCCGCTCTTCCAGGACGTCATCGGCGCGCTGCAGTTCGCCGCCAAGCGGCCGGCCGCCATGAGTTTCATCGGCGGGCTGGCCGGCGCCGACATCACCACCGATCACTTCGGCAGCGTCATCGAGCGCGTGCAGGCGCTGGCAAAGGACGGCCAGGTCGGCGAGACGGTGTGGCTGAACGAAAAGGACTGATGGCGCAATGTAGGTCGGGCTTCAGCCCGACAACAGTGCCAATGTCGGCCTGAAGGCCGACCTACGGAAACGGAGCACAGGATGATGCAACAGACTGACTACCTCATCGTCGGCGCCAGCCACGCGGCACTCTCAGCCCTGCAGGCCATCCGCATGCAGGACGCGGAGGGCAGCGTCACGCTGGTGTCGCGCGACGACGCCCTGCCGTATTCGCCCACCGTGCTGCCCTACGTGGTGTCCGGCCGCTCGGCGCCCGGGCGGGTCGCGCTGAAGGACGGCGACTGGTTCGCGCAGCACAAGGTCGGCTTCATCCGCGGCGCCGCCGTCACGGCGGTCGACGCCGCCGCAAAGCGCGCGCGCTTGTCCAGCGGCGAGGAAATCGCCTATGGCAAGCTGCTGCTCGCCACCGGCGCGGCGCCGCTGTTGCCGCCGATTCCCGGCCTGAAGGACGTCAAGTTCCACGTCCTGCGCACGCTCGACGATGCCATCAAGCTGCACCAGGCGCTGCCGCAGACGAAGCAGGCGGTGGTGCTGGGCGCGGGACTCGTCGGCATGCACGCTGCCGAGAACCTCGCCAAGGCCGGCGCGAAAGTCACCGTGGTGGAGATGCAGCCGCGCGTCCTCGCCGGCTATTTCGACGCCGAGGCCTCCGCCATCATCGAAGCCGCCTTTGCCGCCAAGGGCATCAGGCTGATGCTCGGCGCGAAAGTCAGTCGCTGCGAGACGGCGGGCAATGCTGCCCGCGTCACGACTGACGGTGGCGCGACGATCGACGCCGACCTGCTGCTGGTCGCTGCTGGCGTGGCGCCGGTGACCGACTACCTCGCCGGCTCGGATGTCGCCATCGACCGCGGCATCCTCGTCGACGACAGTATGCGCACCAGCGTGGACAGCATCTGGGCCGCCGGCGACGTCGCCCAGGCGAAGGGCTTCTACAACGGCGAGAAAATCCTCAACGGCATCCTTCCCGAGGCCGTCGAGCAGGGAAAGATCGCCGGCATGGCGATGGCCGGCGACCCGGCGGTCAAGCCCTATCCGGGCGGCATCCCGCTCAACACCTACACCTTCTTCGGCCAGCAGGCGGTCTCCGTCGGCAGCCAGAACGAGGGTGAAGTGGTGAGGCACGAAGCGGACGACAAGCATTACCTGAAGATTGTCATGAAGGACAATTTCCTCACCGGCATCTTCGGCATCAACGTGCCCTTCGACCCGGGCGTGATGTGGGAGATCATCCTGCGCCGCATCGATCTCGGATCCGTGCGCGAGGCCTTCATCGCCGAACCGCAGAAAACCGCGCGCGGCATCATGTCGCGGACCTGGAGGTAATCATGGGCGCTTACAACACCATCGCCTTCAAGCCCGAGCACTGCGACGGCTGCAATGCCTGCATGACGGCCTGCGCCACGGCCAAGGTCGGCAATTCGGACATCCTCAACTCGCGCATCCAGATTGTCGCCGACGGCGATTCGTTCGAGCTGGCGCTGTGCCGCCAGTGCGGCGACCCGAAGTGCGTGGCCAACTGCCCGGCGGCGGCGCTGGCCAAGGACGAGGCGAGCGGCACAATCGACTGGGACGGCACGAAGTGCGTGAACTGCCTGCTGTGCACCGTCGGCTGTGCCTACGGCGGCATCGTGCACAACGCCGCGGCTGGCCATGTCGTCAAGTGCGATACCTGCGGCGGCGACCCGGCCTGCGTCAAGGCCTGCCAGGATTTACACAAAGGCGGCGGTGCCCTGAAGTACCTCACCACCGCCAACATCTACAACGAGGTTGGCGACCTCGAGGACCTCTTCGTGCCGGGGCTGGCCGGCTGCCAGGGCTGCAACACCGAACTGATCATGCGCCACGCCATGCGCCGCATCGGCCCGGACACCGTGCTCGCCACGCCGCCCGGCTGCATTCCCGGCATGGGCTCGGTCGGCTACAACGGGCTGACCGGCACCAAGGTGCCCGTCTTCCACCCGCTGCTCACCAACACCGCCTCCATGCTCACCGGCGTCAAGCGCCACTACAAGCGCCAGGGCCGCGAGGTGAACGCCGTGGCGCTGGCCGGCGATGGCGGCGCCTCCGACGTCGGCTTCCAGTCGCTCTCCGGCGCCGCCGAGCGCGGCGAGCAGATCCTCTTCATCTGCGTCGACAACGAGGGCTACATGAACACCGGCATGCAGCGCTCCAGCTGCACGCCCTTCGGCGCGTGGACCTCCACCACGCCGGTCGGCGAGCGCGGCGCCGGCAAGACGCAGGACGCCAAGAACATGCCGCTGCTGATGGTCATGCACAACTGCGAGTACGTCGCCACGGCCTCCACCGCCTTCATGGAAGACCTCTACGACAAGCTGGACAAGGCCATCGCCGCCTCCAAGATCGGCTTCGCCTACCTGCACATCTACTCGCCATGCACCACCGGCTGGCGCTTCCCCTCGCAGGAGAACATCGAGGTGGCGCGCAAGGCCGTCGAGGCCAACTTCGTCATGCTGTGGGAGTCCAACCCGCGCGACGGCCTGCGGCTCACGCGCGATGTCGACCAGCCGCTCTCCATCGCCGAGTACCTCGAGGCGCTGGGCAAGTACCGCCACCTCTCCGAGGAGCAGGTCGGCCACATCCAGGCGACGGTGGAGAAGAACGTCGGCTTCATCAAGGGCCTCGCAGAAGGCCGCCATCCGGCGATGGCCTAATAACTACCCCCTCTCCCCCGGCAACTGGGGAGAGGGTCGGGGTGAGGGGGCGACGGCCTGACCACCCTCTCCCCCAACCCCTCTCCCGCTTGCGGGAGAGGGGAGCAAACGGGCAGGCTGGTATGATTGGTCGGAGAATTTCGGCCTGACAACGAATGAGCAATGCCGGTACGCCGGCATTGCCGACAGAGAGACTTTATGGAACGATCCTTCAAGGCGGAAGTCGCCAAGCTGCGGCTGGGCGCCGGCAATACCTTCACGGGCGAGGGCATCCTCGCCGTCACCAAGGCGCTGCTGCAGTCCGGCGTCTCCTACGTCGGCGGCTACCAGGGCGCGCCGGTGTCCCACCTCATGGACGTGCTGGCCGATGCGCGCGAGCTGCTCGACGAACTCGGCGTACATTTCGAGTCGTGCGCGAATGAAGCCGGCGCCTGCGCCATGCTCGGCGCCTCCATCAACTACCCGCTGCGCGGCGCCGCCACCTGGAAGTCGGTGGTCGGCACCAACGTCGCCTCCGATGCGCTCTCCAACCTCTCCTCGGCCGGCGTCGTCGGCGGCACGCTGATCGTCATCGGCGAGGACTACGGCGAGGGCGCCTCCATCATCCAGGAGCGCAGCCATTCCTTCGCGCAGAAGTCGCAGGTCTGGCTGCTCGATCCGCGGCCGAACCTGCCCAGCATCGTGCGCATGGTGGAGAAGGGCTTCGAACTGTCGGAAGCCAGCAACACGCCGGTGATGCTCGAGCTGCGCATCCGCGCCTGCCACGTTACAGGCAGTTTCGAGACGAAGGACAACGTCGTGCCGAAGCACTCGCGGCGCAACCCGGTGCAGAAGCCGGTCTTCAGCCTCGAGCGCATCCCGCTGCCGCCGCACAACTACACGCAGGAAAAGCACAAGATCGACGTGCGCCTGCCCGAGGCGATCAGGTTCATCCAGCGCGAGCAATTGAACGAGTTCTTCGCCGGCGACCTGCGCCAGGTCGGCATCGTCCTGCAGGGCGGCATGTACAACACCACCATCCGCGCCCTGCAACAGTTTGGCCTGGCCGATGCCCATGGCGAATCGCGCATCCCGCTGTATGTGCTCAACGTCGCCTATCCGCTCATTCCCGAGGAGATCACCCGCTTCTGCTCGGGCAAGCGCGCCGTGCTGGTGGTGGAGGAGGGCCAGCCCGCCCACATCGAGGAGGCCATCAACTCCATCCTGCGCCGCGCCGACATCAACGACCCGCACGTCATCGGCAAGGACGTCCTGCCGGTGGCCGGCGAGTACACCGGCGAAGTGGTGCTGAACGGCCTCGCCGCCTTCCTCGGGCTGACTTTGCCCGACGGCGTCGACCTCAAGGCCGTCGAAGCGGTGCGCGACGCCGTCGCGCAGGCGAAAACCCGCGCCGCCGAACTGCTCGGGACGCCGGTGCCGACGCGCCCGCCCGGCTTCTGCGTCGGCTGCCCGGAGCGCCCGGTGTTCACCGCGCTGAAGCTCATCGAGCAGGAATTCGGCGGCATCCACATCAGCTCCGACATCGGCTGCCACACCTTCTCCACGCTGCCGCCGTTCAACCTCGGCAACACCGTGCTCGGCTACGGCCTGTCGCTGGCGGCAGCCTCCGCCATGGGGCCGAACTTCGGCAAGCGCATCATCACCGTCATGGGCGACGGCGGCTTCTGGCACCAGGGGCTCACCACCGGCGTGGCCAACGCGGTGTTCCGCAACGACGACGGCGTGCTGGTCATCATGCAGAACGGCTACACCTCGGCCACCGGCACGCAGAACATTGCCTCCTCGCCGGATCTCTCCGCGAAGGAGGGCAGCCGCATCAGCATCGAATCCACCCTGCGCGGCCTCGGCGTGAAGTGGCTCGAGCGCGTGCCCAACTATCAGGTGGCCGACGTCACCGACGCCTTGCGCCGCGCCATGAACACCCAGGAGAAGGGCCTCAAGATCATCATCGCCGACGGCGAATGCATGCTCGAGCGCACGCGCCGCGAGCGGCCGGTGAAGGCGAAGCAGCTCGCCGCCGGCGAGCGCGTCGTGCGCACGCGCTTCGGCATCGACGACGACGTGTGCACCGGCGACCGCGCCTGCATCCGCCTCTCCGGCTGCCCCTCGCTGACCATCAAGGACAGTCCCGATCCGCTGCGCACCGAACCCGTCACCACCATCAACAGCGGCTGCGTCGGCTGCGGCCTGTGCGGCGAGGCGGCCCAGGCCGCGGCGCTGTGTCCGAGCTTCCATCGCATCGAGGTGATCCAGAACCCGAGCGGCTGGGACCGCTTCATGCACGGCATCCGGCAGGGTGTGATCGGCCTGCTGTCCCGTAGGTCGGGCTTCAGCCCGACGGCAGCCGCCGATGTCGGCCTGAAGGCCGACCTACAGGGAGGTACGAAATGAGCGCCGCCCGCCCGATCACCATCCTGGTCGCCGCACTCGGCGGCGAAGGCGGCGGCGTGCTCGCCGACTGGCTCATCGAGGCTGCCCTGCACGAAGGCTTCCCGGCGCAGAAGACCTCCATCCCCGGCGTTTCGCAGCGCACCGGCGCCACCACCTACTACGTCGAGATCTTCCCCGAGAAAGGCGCGCGCGATCCTGTGATGGCGCTGGTGCCCAGCCCGGGCGGCATCGACCTGATGGCCGCCTCCGAACTGGTCGAAGCCGGCCGCGCCATGCAGAACGCCTTCATCACATCAGAACGCACCACGCTGATCGCCTCTACGCACCGCATCTACGCCACCTCGGAGAAGATGGTGCCCTCGGATGGCCGCTACGACGCGCAGAAAATCCTCGAAGCCGCGCCGAAAGTGGCGCAGAAGGCCGTGCTCTTCGACATGTCGCGCCTGGCGCAGGAGGCCGGTACCGTGATCAACGCCGTGCTCTTCGGCGCCATGGCCGGCAGCGGCGCGCTGCCGCTTTCGCGCGCAGCCTGCGAGGCCGCCATCCGCGGCGCCGGCAAGGGCGCCGAAGCCAGCCTGCGCGGGTTTGCGGCGGGCTTTGAGCACGCGGCCTCCGCTCTCCCCGGGGAGAGTGCCGACCACGCTTCTCTCCCTCTCCCCCCCGGGGAGAGGGCCGGCCACAATTCTTCCCCTCTCCCCCCTGGGGAGAGGGCCAGGGAGAGGGGCAACAGCCGCAGTTCCCTCTCCCCCAACCCCTCTCCCGCCAGCGGGAGAGGGGGGCAATCCGACCGCATCCGCCGCGAATTCCCCGCAGCGCTGCACGCACTGCTTGAACAGGGCGTCGCACGCCTCGCCGACTATCAGGACGCCGCCTACGCCGACCTCTACCTCGACCGCATGCGCGGCGTGCTGGCCGTCGACCGCGAGGCGGGCGGCGAGGCGGGCGGCTGGAAGCTCACGCAGGAAGCGGCGCGCCTGCTCGCCCTGTGGATGAGCTACGAGGACACCATCCGCGTCGCCGACCTGAAGACGCGCGCCAGCCGTTTCGCCCGCGTGCGCAAGGAAGCGGCGGCGAAGGACGGCCAGATCGTCGTCGTCACCGACTACCTCAAGCCCAGCGCCAACGAGATCGCCGACATCCTGCCGCCGGCCTGGGCGGCGCGCCTGCGCAGGAATGCCGGCGCTGGCCGCGCGGTCAAGCTGCGCACCAGCGATGTCTCGGGCTTTCTCGCCATGCGCCTGATGGCGGCCATGAAGCCGCTGCGGCGCAGGAGTGCGCGCTTCATCGAGGAACAGGCGCTGATCGAGCGCTGGCTCGGCGCCATCAAGCGCCTCGGCTTCGCCGTGCTCGACGCCGAGCTGTCGCTGGAAATCGTCCTGTGCGCCAAGCTCGTGCGCGGCTATGGCGAGACCTGGCGCAAGAGCCGCGCGGCCTTCGTCAAGATCCTCGACACCCTGGTGGAGAACGAACAGGCGGTGGCGCGCGGCGCCGATGCGCTGCGGGTGGCCATCCGCAAGGCGCGCGAGGCGGCGCTGGCCTACGAGGAGGCCAAGCCCTCCGCGGCCACGGCCAAGGGCAAGCCGGTCATCTGGATGAAGCAGGGGTAGGGCTGAAGGGCTGAAAGTCAGCTCACGCCGCACGCCGCCAGTTGCGGCTGGATCTTCGCCGCCAGCTTGGCGTAGCCGGCGGCGTTCGGGTGGATCTCGTTCACCCAGTCGGCGTCGTCGCCGGTCGAGCCGGGCGCGGACGGCGTCAGCGTGCCGCAGGTATCCACCACGAAAATGCCCGCCGCCGGATCGTCAAAGGCGCGGATGCAATCCAGCATGTCCGCGGCAATTTCCTTGATGATGTCGAAGTGCAGCGCCGCCGGCGCATTCACGTTCCGCAGCGCCGGCAGCAGCCACGGCCCCACCGCCGGCTTGCCGAAGACGTTGGCCGGCGCGGGGCGCGGCATCGGATAGTCGTAGGTGTGCAGCAGCACCGGCGTCGTCTTGTTCATCGAGATCGGCCGCAGGCGCCAGGCGAGGATCTGCTGGTAGTTCCGCGTGACGTAGTCCTTCAGCGCATCCAGCTCGGCCACGTCGATGTAGCTCGCCGGATCGTTCGGGTCGGCGCTGCCGGCCGGTTTCAATATGTTGCCGCCGGCCAGTGCGTTGAACAGGTCGTTGCCGCCGCCGGAGAGCAGCACCGCCTGGAAGCGCCGCGCGCTGAACTCCTGCATGAAGCCCGCGCTCACCGCCATCGCCGCCATGTCGCCGCTGGTGTGGCCGGAATAGGCGTAGCACAGCGTGGCGGTGCTGCGGTTGAACGTCAGCGCATTCAGGATGCTCGGCGAGATGTCGAAGCCCATGTAGGCCCAGGCGAACCACGAATCGCCTTCCGCCAGCAGCAGCTGCGCAAAATTGTTGAAGTGCGGCGGCATCTGCGCGGGTTGCAGTTCGGGCCAGAAGATCGCGTTGGCTTGGGGCATGGCTGGATGGGCGCGGTTATTCAGGACGCGCAGCAATCGCCGTTGCGGCCATGAAGCTGGATGGGCGGGCAGGGCACCGTGCCGTAGGAGCAGAAGACGCAGCAATCCCCTTTCTTCGGCCGCAGCACCGTGCGGCAATTCACGCACTCGTAGAACCACTGGCAGGCGTCGGTCGGCATCACCTCCGTGCGCGCGTGCCCGCATTCGGGGCAGGTGATCACCGATTCGAGAATGGGGGCGGCAGACACGACGATCGTCTCCTGTGGTTATGGAAGTTCCCCGCCGCCAGGCTCAGCGCCCGGGCAGGGCCGCCTCAGCGGTCTTTCCGCCGTAGCCGTACTTCTGGTCGCGCGCCTGAACCACCACGCTGCGCACGCCGCCGGGTATTTTCACGCCATGCAGGTCGCGCGTGAAGGGCTGTTCGCCCGCATGGTCGTGCAGCAGCTTGCGCTCGCCGTAAACCTGTCCGTCCTTGCCCATGACGCGAAAGGCATCTGCGTATCTGCGCGGGCTGTCGTACGGCGAGGAGACGGTGACGTCGAAGTCGAATACCGCGCCACCGCGCGGCTGGACCTTCACGGCGACGACATCCGGGAATTTTTGCGCCGAGGGATCTTGCGACTGGGCATTCGCGCCAGCGAAGGAGGCGGCGAGAAACCCGATCGCCACAAGGCCTGTTCTGAAGCTGCTGGTCGGTTTCATCGTTCTGTCCTCCAGTTGGGGCGTGTCGCGGCGATGCCGGCTATTTGCCGTGCGCCTTGAAAAACGCCCAGATGACGTCCGTCGCGTTCATGGACGAACTCGGCAGGTCGCCCCGCGCATTGCCCCTTTGTCCGCCCGGCCAGGCGTGGCCGTTGTCCTTCAGCAGATATAGCGCGACTGCCTTGCCGG
>WBZL01000260.1_pt1 | contig 58077 bp, 40 predicted proteins | sample 5204291 | NCBI WGS metagenome assembly WBZL01 (sample SAMN12344345, study PRJNA552823) | activated sludge metagenome | biome: Activated sludge suspended growth; feature: Nitrification reactor; material: Wastewater; isolation source: activated sludge from nitrification reactor of wastewater... | reverse complement strand
GAAATTCACGCTTACGCCAAAGCTCACAATTTCTTAACGGCATTAGGATGAGGCGGGTTGTTCTTACGACTTTCGCAAAAGGGTTCACTCTTGAACTGTTTTGGCAATAATTTCGTAATTTCAAAAATGTTTTGGACAGCAGTGGATGCGAATGTTATTTGAGGACATAAATAGAATTTTGTTTTTTGGAATATTATTCTAAATTACAAACGACCCTCGCTATAAAACATCATTGGACCTGATTCTGCTGCCGGTCGCTAAAGTTAAAGGCAGCACAGTCCTGCAATAAATCAGCCATGGCTGGAAGACCATCAATATTAACGGCGCTATTTATATTTTTATTTGCCGCATCGGTTCAGGCGCAATTTGTGGACTTTGGAAGGAACAAAGTTCAATACTCTGATTTTGACTGGCAAATACTTCAGACTCAGCATTTTCAGATCTATCATTATAAAGAAGCCAAAGAACTTGCAGAGATAGGCGCCAAGTATGCCGAAGATGCCTACACACATCTTCAGCAAAAATTCAATCACTCACTTCTCGATACGGTTCCCTTGATATTCTATGCCTCTCCACTACATTTCAAGCAGACAAATACGACACCCGGATTGATTCCCGACGGTGTAGGAGGCTTCTTTGAGTTCATCAAGGGGCGGGTTGTAATTCCATTTGAAGGATCTCTGTATCAGTTCAGGCACGTGATACGTCATGAACTGACACACGTATTCATGACAAGCAAGATCGGTAATTCACTCAAATTACATGGCAAGAGCGTTGGTCCAATGCCGCCGCTTTGGTTTGTCGAAGGACTCGCGGAGTTTTTCTCTACTGAATGGGATACGCAAGCTGATATGGTAATCAAAGATGCAGTGCTTTCAGGATACATGGTCGGGCTCAGCAACTGGGAAAGAGTTTACGGCACATTTATTATGTACAAGCTCGGTCAGAGAGTGCTTGAGTATATTGCAGAATTTTATGGAGAAGAAAAAGTATATCTCCTGCTTGAAAACTTCTGGATGGATGAGAACTTCTCAAATGTGATGAAGTACACTATTGGAAAAGACTATGAGGAGTTTGACAATGAGTTTCTCTACTATCTTGAGAAGCACTACTATCCGCAGTTAAAGGACTATGATAACCCGTCACAGGTTTCTCAAAATCTTCATACAGAATCATTCGCTCACAAGCCTACGTTTTATTCAGGCAACAAGAAGAAAGAAATTTACTATATAGGCAACAAGACAGGATACACAAGTATTTTCAAGATCACAGAAGGCTCTAATTACGGTCCTGAGCTTGTAATAGAAGGAGAGAAAGGTGATGAGTTTGAAGAGTTCCACTTTTTCAGAACAGGCATGGATGTCTCTTCATCAGGGATACTTGCCTTTGTTACACAGAAGGGCGACGCCGATGCACTGCATCTTTACGACACAAAGAAAGAAGAGCTGATTTCGAGTTTCTCTTTTGATGATCTTGTCGGCATTGGTTCCCCGTCATGGAATGCAGATAACAAGTCGATCGTATTTCCGGCAACGGATTTCAGCGGCAAGAATGATATCTATATTCTGAACACTGTAACCAAAGAACTCAAACGTCTCACAAATGATTACTATGATGACCGCGATCCTGATATCTCGCCTGACGGCAGATACATTGTTTTTGCATCCGACAGAACTTCGTTTGGAATGGAACAGAGTTATAATCTCTTTCTATACACCATTGAAGACGAATCAATAGACTATCTGACAGTCGGAAAACAGATAGATCATTCACCTCATTTTTCACCTGACGGAAGAAGCATAATATTTACTTCGGATGCGGCGGGTCCTCAGAATATATGGATGATGGATCTCGGAGAACAGTTTGCCGCTGAAAATCAAAGCAAGGGAGCAAACTCTGTTTCCAACTTGGTAACAGTTGATTATGAAAACCTTGAGATGCGGCAGATCACAAATTTCATTACTGCAGCTTATGATCCCCGCTGGGCAGGCAAAGACAAGATCGTGTTTTCAGCTTTTGAAAAAGGCGGTATAGATATTAGGCTGCTGAGAGATGTTAAGGAAAATTTTGACAGTTCACTCAATGTGAAAAAGATCGATCTGAAAGAAAAAGGAAACAACTGGTCGGCAGAGAAGATCGAATCAAAATCCTCCAAAAACTCACTCAATTATCAGAAGAGATTTTCATTTGATATTGCAACAACAGCTCTCACCGTCGATCCCGTATTTGGTGCAAACACAGGCGGGATCATTTCTCTCAGCGATCTGCTCGGAAATGAAAGATATTATTTTCTTGTCTTCAACAACTCAACCGGCGATGCGGAATTCTGGAAGAGCTTCAACATAGCAATATCAAAAGTTTCGGTTGAAAAGAGAATGAACTACTCTTACGGAGTATTTCATCTTTCGGGAAGAAGGTATGATCTGCAGGATTACAATACTTCATACTATGAAAGATCTTTTGGCGGATACCTGAGTCTTGCATACCCTATGTCATTCTTCAGAAGGATAGAAATGACTGTAGGATTGTCACAGACTATCCGCAACTTCGAGTTTTACGATAACAACCGGTCTCTCCTCCTTTCCAATTATCTCAGTTACATAAAAGATAACACTCTATGGGGCTGGATGGGACCAATTGACGGAGAGAGATTGAATGTAACTCTCGGCTATACAACTGACATTGCAAATTCACTGACAAATTATTATTCCCTATTCTTTGATTACAGGCGATACCTTAGAATGGGCAGTCCTACTACACTTGCGCTGCGGGGGCAACTGTTTGCCAATGAAGGAAAGGATCCGAGAAGATTCTTCATGGGCGGCAGCTGGTCACTTCGCGGCTGGCCGCTGAATTCAATAAGAGGAAGCAAGATGTGGCAGGCAAATGCAGAATTCAGATTTCCATTGCTGAATATTGTTGCGCTGAGATTTCCTCTTGGAATAGGATTTGATTTTCCCGGCATTAAGGGAGCAGTGTTCTTTGATGCTGGAAAAGCATGGGACAAGAATTACAACGAACGCATTACTTACGGAAGCGTTGGAGCGGGTGTAAGAATGACTGTGCTCGGACTGATAGTCCTAAGGTATGATCTTGGCAAGAGAATAGAAGAAGATTTCACACATATTCAAGGCGATCTGTTTCATAGTTTTTACTTCGGCTTCGACTTCTGAACTTTCTTATGCCATTCGTGTATCAGATGGTATGAGAAGTTCAAGAACTTTTCCTGCAATGTGATCTGCAAGATCATTGAAGTCTCGTGGATTGTATTCAAAGCTCGGCATTGCCGGAACGATCTTCCCGCCCGATTCAATAATTTTCACCATGTTCTCCAGGTGTATTTTGCTCAGAGGTGTTTCCCTCGGTACAATTACCAAAGGTTTAGAATATGCGAACGCATAGTCTGCTGCTTTCTCTATCAGCGTTTTAGATTGTCCTGTTGCTACACCCGCAAGAATCCCCATTGAGCAAGGGCTAATGATCATTCCGGAACTTACAAATTTATTTGTAAATATCTCCGACTTAAGATCCAGATTATTGTGAAATGTTACTGTTGATTTCAATATAAGTATTTCAGGAAAGAGAGAGCCGACATTTGCCGGAGTGAGTTCTACACCGCACTCATTAAAGAGAGTGAACATAGCATATTCCGACAGAATCAGATCAACATTGAATTCGTTAATGAGCAATGCTCTCAGCATGCGAAGTCCGTATATTGCGCCGCTTGTACCTGTCATTGCAAGTATGATGTTCTTTCCTTCGCCGTTGACCGGCTTTATCAGGGGAGATGTTTCTGTTTGCGCAGAAGTTGTTGCTTTGGATTGTGGCATGATGAGTAAGTCAGTTTCTGTTAATTAAAAATGACAAGAGTATGAAAATGATTATTGAAGACAGTGCAAATATAATATTTTGGAATGCAAAAATCTGAATCAAAATCAGAATTACTCCAAGTCCCATTGAAAGGAAGATCTCTCCGAGCTTTGATGCCGAATTGAACTTTCCGCTTTCGAGTGTAAAGGGCATTGTCTTGTCAAGAATAGATGCTATGGAGTTTACAAAGTAGATACCGGATCCGGCATACAGCGTGTTCACTATGGCATCGGTAAATCCTCCTCTGATTACCAATACGGCAAAAAGCAGGATCAGAACTGGCAACAGGAATACTATGTAGATGAATTTTGAAGCTCCTTTGAGGAAATGATTTCTGTCCTTAACCGGAAGCATCATATATATCCAATCCGTATCATGCGTCATATCATCCATGATCTTAGTATTAGAGATCAGCATTCGGGAGCTCATCATTAGTATGATCATTATGGACGGACTCAGCAATTTTACAAAGGATGGAAATGAAGTTGAAAGAGAACTGCTATCGTCCAAATAAAGGAGACCATTCATATTGAACACAAAACCAACCAGGATGAACATCAAAGGCATTATCATGTATGGTATGTATTTCATCCGCAGAAATCCGGAATTGGCAAGTTGATTGGAGACCAAATGAAAGGATGACCTCTCAGGGTCGTTTCTTAAATAGATCCTGTCGATCAGTCTGCTAAAAGCCGGGAATTTAAAAGTGAGTTTCTTCCTGCGGCGCTTCTTCCCGATTTCAATTGCATTTTCAGAGATCCGCGAATAGTTAGAAGAAACGAATCTATATCCTGCTGCAAAGATCAACCCGGTAACAACTATTGTGACGAAAAGAAAGGTAGGATTATCCACACTCTTAGCCAGCCATGCCTGCGGGAGATAACTTACTCCGGGAGTATCCATTACTGATATCTTCTCATAGCCGTGCTTTCGTATTCCTCCTTTTGCAGTGCCGGCGGTTGAAGAAAAGAAAACAAATATGAAAAAAAGAATTTGTATAACCCCCATGACAATTGTTGCCTTGTCTTTGAATTTCAGTATTACAATTGAATAGAGATAAATCAGTGCCGCTGCTGTCATCATTGCGAAGCAGAATGAAGCAACAAAAAATAAAATGAAATCCGGTATGCTTTCGTTGTAGTAGTAGAAAAATATGCTCTGAGGCAGCGTGGAGACAAGCACAAAAGGCAACAGAAAGAGTATGGCTGAAATGAACTTTGCCTTGAAGAAGGAACTGCTTTCAATAGGGAGAACAGAAATGGATGCGTAACTGCTTCCTGCAAGTATCAGGTTATCGAAATCATTAAGCAGCAGAATTGCAATGAGAAATAATCCTGAGCTGAGAGACAGAATCATGAAACTCTGCCTGTCAAAGACGCTGAAGAAATTGAATGAGATGATAGTATTTGAAAAGATATAGGCTATAAGTATGCCTATGAATTTCTTCTTTCCGGAATTGTTCTTATCCCTGAAATCAAGTTTTGCAAACAGACCGAGCAATGCCTTTTCAATGTGGGAAGTATTTGACAGACTCATTCAGGTATCATAGTTACTTATTCTTTCTCTTATTTCTGTAATCCTGAACCGCCTTCTGATGATCAGAATAGTTCTCGGTAAAAGTATGCCCGCCGTTTCCTGTGGCAACAAAGAACAGATAATTGTGAGTTGCAGGAAACAGTGCAGCTCTGATACATGATATATCAGGATTGTTGATCGGACCCGGAGGAAGTCCTGCATTCAGATATGTATTATAAGGGGAATTTATTTTCAGATCTTCGTACAGAAGCCTTTGCTTCGGTCCGTTGGGAAGAGCATATTGAACAGTTGGATCCGCTTCGAGCCTCATTCCCTTTTTTATCCTGTTAAGATATACACCGGCAATCACCGCCTTCTCTTCTTCAACATTAGTTTCAGCGTCAACAATAGAGGCAAGAGTCACGGTCTTCAGCAAATCAGACTCATTCTTTTTCATCTGATTCATTATTTCCTCATTATTCATTATTCTCTTTCTAAACTCATTGAAGAGGATTGATACAAGCTCCTTTTCACTAATGCCGGGAGATACATCATATGACTCAGGATAAAGAAATCCTTCAAGATTCTTAACTCTTCCTGCAAGTCCCAGCATTGTAATGAGAGAATCATTCTCTGTTTCTTTCAGGAATTTCTGTTGTGAAAGAGACAGAACCTTTTCTGCTATCCTTGCCGCCTGACGGAGAGTGGATCCGGGAGGAAGAGTATATCTGACAAGTACAAAGCTTCCCTTTCCTGTTATGACATTCAATACATCGCTGTTACTCATTCCATTCTTCATGAGATAAGTATTGGCAATGATCTGATCTTCTTTGCCTGAAAGCCTGACTATTATCTTGAACAGTGTCTTGCTTGATATGATATCATTGCTTTGGAGAGCCTCCGTGATTTCATCGAGAGTCTCTCCTTTTCTTACGGTGAATTTTTTTTCGGAAGGTCCTTCCCATGTATGAGAAGAGTAAAGAGTCTGATAGACAAGCAGAGTTGCCAGAATAATATCAAGAGCAATGATATAAAGAAGCCGCTTCTTCAACCGGGAAAATAGTATTGAAATAAGAAGCAAATATTAGACATTGCAAATTTGTTCAATACAACGATCAGTTTTCCGGAGGAACCGGTGCAGGAGGACCAATCAAATCATTTATCTCCTTCAATGAGTTTGCTGCTCTTACATTTGCCGGTTCAAGCTGTAGCACTCTCTCGTAATGGGTACGCGCTTCTTCCGGCCTTTGAACACCCTTGAGATATTCCCCATAATAGAGATGAGCATCTTTGAAGTCGGGAAACAATTCCATGGCTTTGAGCATACATCTCTCATAATTTGCATTGTCTTTGAGAAGCTGATATGCATAAGCCATATAATAGTAGGCAAGAGAACTTCTTGGCTCTATTGTAAGTAATCTGTTGCCAAGATAGATTATCTGCTGAGCAGCTTTCTGACTCACAAGCTTTGTCATCATATCAATAATGCTGTTGCCTTCTTTCGAGAGGATCTCGGTTTGTCCCGGCACATATTTGTAAACATCCATTACTTCAGGCGGAAGACTGTTTGCAGTAGTGAACAGAGGGTTCTGATTTGATACCCTGTACCACTCACGAAGGAAAGCCAGATAAGTTACTCCTTTTTCTTTCATATAAGTCTGCAGGTACTCTACATAATTGAGGTCATTGATCTTTCCAATCAGTTCCGGAGTTACAAGTCCTGCAACATCAACGATCTTTCTGTTGCTGTAATAACCAATTGCTCCAACATCATGTGTTGCAACAATATCATTCTCTTCGGTATATTTTTCCAGCCATTGAGCTGCAAGAACCTGCCTGTCGTAAATGTACTTGCATTGAACCGCGTAAAGCTCGCGGTTCTCATCAAAATTCTTCACACCCATGAAATATGTAACTGCTATGAGGATGTAGAAAATGCTTTTGGAGAAAAGGGGATTGTTTGTGTACTTGTTTATTATTCTCGACATGTCCCTGAATCCAATAGTTGCAGTCAGAATGAAGAAAGGGATCAGAGGCATCATATATCTGCCGAATCTGTGAGCATAAGGAAGCTTGATAAAATACATAAGTACAAAAAGCAGAATAAAAACTATGTATAATGTATTCTGATTGTATGTCTTTGTATAAAGATCATAAATCAACTTACCCACAGAGAACAGGAATCCGATCATCAGCACATAATATGCTCCGGCTCTGAAATACTCCCACACCTCATATTGAAGAAAATCCCATCTGCTTCTGAATTCCGGCGAGTAATATGTAAGCTTTGCGTTATATGTATTGGGCAGTATCGAACCTGAGAGCATGTAATTCATTGCAAAGTACAATACGGCAATCACTCCAAATGAAATTATGATATTACGTAATTCCTTTCCTGTGAACAGCTGCAGGTTGATCTGATCTTTCGAATAAACTCTGACCAAAGCATAATCTATAACTAGTGCCGCTATGAAAGCAACTCCATCGGGTCTTGTCCAGAGCAGAAGTCCAAGCATTGTTCCCAACGGCAGAGCCATTCTCTTTTTATAGAAATATGAAGCAAGTACAAGAATCAGCACGAACATTGTGGTTTCCATGCCTGAAACTGAGATGAAAACTATCCATTTGTCAATGATGAATATTCCTGTTGTAAGCAATGCATAGATTATCTCTTTGCCAAATTCATAAATCGAAAGTCTGTAAAATGCATAAGCAGAAAGAATGAAAAATATCACACCAAGTCCATACCCGATTACCATTTCATTATTTGTAAAGAAAAATCCCAATGACTCGAGAATAGTAAACAGCGGAGAAGTGGAACCGGCCGTTACCATCTCAGTCTTGTAAAAAGAAAAACTGAAATGTTCGAAAATATTCTTTGCAAATGTCAGATGGATCCACGGATCATCAAGCGGAAAACTTTGGACTTTATTCTGCTTTACCGCAAATCTGTAATAAACATAAGAAAGAAAAAGAGGCAATAATACAACGACAACGTTAAATATTATCTTTAAAGCTCTGTTAGGTCTGAAAGGGGTGTCGAAGTCATATCTTTGAAAATCATCTCTCTTGGTTCTCTTCTTCTTTATAGGGATTTTCATTTTTTTCATGCGCTCAAAATACTTATTTGGGCAGGTAATTTCAATTTAAAGCATTTGAATTCGACCATATTACCAAAAGCACTGATCCCCCGGCATAACTGCATTTTGAATTCCATATAATTTGACCTGCTGAAAAACTAAGTTTGAGAATTGGAAATGATTCAATATGATAAACCCGAAGCTTAAGGAACTTTCAGAGATCATAAGCAGCAGTTCAGACAAAGAAGAGCGCAAGCGATTTGAAGAATTCTTGCTGTCTCCTTACTTCAACAAGAGTCAGAAGACTGCAAAGTTTTGTCTTTTTCTGGTCAAATGTTCTGCAGAAGGAGTGATCGACAGCATTTCAGAGAGATCGCTCAGAAGTGCGATCTTCAGAGGAGAAGCAATTAACGGAAAGAAATTCGGCTTTCTTTGTACAAATGCAAAAAAGCTCTTCGAAGAATATTTGACGCTGAATGAATTTGAGAAAGAATCAGGACTGCAACAGAATCTTCTGCTAAAGTCACTTAACAGAACCGGAGCGCGAAAGAATTTTGACTCGCTTTCCAAACGGATTGACAGCATCTTCAAAAAGAGCTTATATCATGACCACGATTATTTTAGCGATAGGATAATGTTCCAAAAGGCAATTATAGAGAGGAAGGGTATAGATTTTGAAAAAGACCTGAGCAAGGAATATTTCATTTTATCAGAATACGTTGACAAGCAATTCGCAATCTCGAAGCTGGAATTGGTCAATTCATATCTCAGCAGAAAATATCATGTCCTGGGCAAGGAAAGAGCGGAGTTGAATCTTCTGGAAGAATCAGTGAAGTTTATTGAAGATGACCGTGAGCATTTCAGAAAGAATGAGACCGCAATCTTTTCAGAGTACTTGATTCATAAGATGATGAGTTCCGGAGATAACGAAAAGTATTTTCATGAATTGTTCGAGTATGTTTCTTCAAACCACAGAAAATTCACGCAGGAAGGTCTTGAACTGGTATATTATCCGCTGATAAATTACGGATCAAACAGGGCGGCACTTGGAGACAGTATCTTTCTAAACTATGTTTTCAGGATATATCAGTCGTTCGAGAAAAACGGATACTATGGAAGACTAAAGACACTACAGGATCTTGATTTCATAAGCATAATAATAATCAGTCTGAGGGTTGGCAAGACTGCATGGGCCGAGAAATTTCACAGGAAGTATTCAGGCAGGCTCAATGCAGACACCAGGCAGGATACTGAAAACCTTTCACGCGGACTAACAGAATTCAGCAAGAAGAATTTTAATGATGCCGTTAGTTACCTGGGAAGAGTCAACTACATAAATTCTTACTACTATCTCAAATGCAAGGAAACTCTGATCAAGATCTTTTATGAAACAAATGACATGCTTGCTCTTATTCCGCTGCTTGATTCAACAAGACATTATCTGAACAGACGCAAGAGTATTCTCTCTATTCACTTCAAGCGTTACGTTGACTTTCTGAAATGTGTCAAGCATCTCGTTCAGGTAAGGCAAAAGGACAATGGCAATGCTTACAAGATCAGAAATGAGCTTAGATCAAATCACAACATTATATCCCATGAATGGCTTCTTGAAAAATATAATGAGATTGCACGCAAATGATTCTTTGAAATGGACAGGAACTTCCTGATGCCCGGATCATGCGCAATTGAGCCTGACAAGAAATATTTGTTTTGTATCTTGATAGTTTTAGTAAATACTAATACTTTTGCATGCAACAAATAACACGCCTTATTACTTCTTAAGGATTTTTTTGAAATCATTTTCATTACTACGCATTTTTTAATTTCTTTTTTTGAAATAATTTTTCCCCTCTTTTTCCCTCTTATATAAGGACACACTATGGACACAAAAACCACTGCTAAGCAGGATACATTCAAGGAAGCCAAAAACGTTTCCGACCTGAAATCTAAAAAAGTATCAGAACTCATTCAGATCGCCAAGAATCTCGATGTCTCAGGGTACAGCGATCTTAAGAAACAGGAACTGATCTTTAAGATAATCGAAGCACAGACCAAGAAGGACGGATTCGCTTTTGCGATCGGTGTTCTTGAAGTATTGCCTGACGGATACGGCTTCTTAAGATCGGCCGATTATAATTATCTGCCTTCGCCCGATGATATTTATGTATCGCCTTCTCAGATAAAGAAATTTCTCCTGAGAACCGGCGACACCGTCAGCGGTCAGGTAAGACCGCCTAAAGAAGGTGAAAGATTCTTTGCCCTGCTGAAAGTAGAAGCTGTTAACTATGAAAGCCCTGATGTCGTAAGGGACAGGATCCTGTTCGACAACCTTACTCCGCTATATCCTGAGGAAAAGATAAACCTCGAACTCAGTCCGGGTGAATACTCAATGAGAATCATGGATCTTTTCACTCCAATAGGAAAAGGACAAAGGGGATTGATCGTATCTCCCCCGAAAAGCGGTAAGACTATACTCTTGCAGACACTGGCAAACAGCATTACAAGAAATCATCCTGAAATACATCTGATTGTACTTCTGATAGACGAAAGGCCGGAAGAAGTTACGGATATGGAAAGGCATGTGAATGCGGAAGTAATCAGCTCTACATTTGATGAACCGCCTGAAAGACACGTTCAAGTTTCTGAGATCGTTCTTCAGAAAGCCAAAAGATTGATTGAGGCAAGAAAGGATGTTGTAATACTACTCGACAGCATAACACGTCTTGCCAGAGCTCACAATACTGTCATTCCGCACAGCGGAAAGATCCTTTCCGGAGGTGTTGATGCCAACGCGCTTCACAAACCGAAGAGATTCTTCGGTGCCGCTCGGAATATTGATGAAGGCGGAAGTCTTACAATCATTGCTACAGCGTTGATCGAGACAGGGAGCAGAATGGATGAAGTTATTTTTGAAGAGTTTAAAGGAACAGGTAATATGGAAATCGTTCTTGACAGGAGATTGTCCGACAGAAGAGTATTCCCGGCAATCGATCTGAACAAATCAGGGACAAGAAAAGAAGAACTCCTTCTTCCGAGCGATGTGATCACAAGAGTATGGCTTCTCAGAAAGCTGTTGTCAGATTACAATCCCATTGAAGCAATGGAGTTTTTGTTAGATAAAATGAAAGGAACAAAATCAAACAAAGAATTTCTGGCATCTATGAACTCGTAACCGAATCGATGTCCACTTACAGAGCTCTATGAAGAAAGTTATACTGATCAACTCAATAGGCAAAGAAATTAGAATAGCAATTACCGAAGACGGTAGGCTTGCTGAATTTTTTCTTGACACACCTGACAAAGAAAGAAACGTTGGAGATATTTATCTTGGCAAAGTAGGAAAAGTAATACCCGGCATACGCGCCGCTTTCATAGATCTTGGCTTTGAACAGGATGCATTCCTTCACTTTTCGGACATTGGAAATTATCTGGATGAATATGCTTCTATCATAGGAGAAGATTCTGACATTGAAGAGGATGATGAAGACGAAGATGAAGAAGAAGAGACACCAAAGAAGAACGGAAACAGCAGAGATAATACCTCAAAGAATCCCAACCTTGAACGCGGGCAGGATATAGTCGTTCAGATAACCAAGGAGCCCGTCGGCAAGAAGGGTTTCAGGGTTACTTCCAAAGTATCAATCCCCGGCAGATATCTTGTCTTGATTCCATTCGACAGAAAGATCGGCTTGTCCAAGAAGATCTACAATTACAAAGAGAAACGACGTCTCAGAAGTATTGTCAAGTCAACTCTTCCGAAGGGTTTCGGAGTGATAATAAGAACTGTTGCAGCCGGACAGGAAGAAAGTCTTATACTTGATGATCTCAATTCTTTGATAAAGACATGGAATGATATTCAGGCATCACTTAAGACGGCAAAAGCACCGTCACTGTTGCACAAAGATCTTTCAACAACATCTTCCGTTATAAGAGATCTATTCAAGGATGACATTGACAAGGTAATAGTTGACTCCAAAAAACTCTTCAAGGACATCAAACTGTATCTTGATGAAACTTCACCGGAGTTTTCAGATAAGATACAGCTGTTCGATAAGGTGCAGCCGCTCTTTGATGTGTATAAGATCGAAGAACAGCTTCATGAATCACTTCAGCGGAAAGTATGGCTGAAGAACGGCGGTTATATTATCATTGAACCGACCGAGGCAATGACCGTTGTAGATGTCAACAGCGGAAAGTATGCACGCCATCGTGAGCAGGAGATAAATTCACTTAATACAAATCTTGAGTCAGCAAAAGAGATAGTAAGGCAGATCCGGCTGCGTGATATAGGCGGGATCATTGTCATTGACTTCATTGATCTGTATGATGATAAGAACAGGCGCAGACTTTATGAAGAGATCAAGAAGGAATTCAGGAATGACAGGGCTAAGGTTACGATTCTGCCCGTAAGCGACTTTGGTCTTGTAGAGATCACACGCCAAAGGATCAGGCAGAATATTCTGCAAAGTGTTTCGGATATTTGTCCTGTATGCAAAGGGACGGGAAGAGTCCAGTCGAAATCCACATTCATGAACAGAATGGAAAGATGGATAAGAAGATACAAAGGAGGCAGTAACGCATTCAGTGTGAGACTTGCAGTGAATCCCTTTGTCGGTTACTATCTTACAAACGGAATCTGGAGCAGACTGAATAAGATCCAATGGAAAAACAAACTGCGCATCAAGATCATTGAGGATGATACATTAGGTCTCGACGATTTCCGCTTCTATTCAACCAAGGAAGAAAAAGACATTACTGAAGAGTTCGACAAATAGACTAAGCTTCTTTCTTTTCAATCCCTGAAATTTCCCTCAGATATTCCCAGGAATAAATCCCGGTATTATGATTGTCTTTCCAGACTATATTAACTGCATAGTTTCCTACCGGCTCAATCTTTTCAATTTCATAGAATCCGGCCGGCTTGAACGGATTCTTGATAGGAATGTATGAGCTGAACAAAACAGTTTCTCCCTGACAGCTTACACAGGGACATTTATCTCTGAGATCTGTGTAAGAAATCTCTGAAGACTTTCCGTCTTCCCATTCTATTACAAGCGTATCTTTATTACCGCGTTTAATTTTTTTCGGCTTATTCATTTTTCTTCAATTAACTCAGTTCGTCTTTCTCTCAATGAAGGATCAACAGGTGCTCCGTTAAGAATCATTTCATTATTCCGTACAGGCTCCTTTACAAAATAGTAGATAAGAAAAGCATTCAAGAACATCATTGTCCCGGCAATCATGAAAATGTATTTCATGGAAATGCCATAAAGAAGCAATGTACACAGCAGCGGACCAATCAGGTTTCCGAGAAGAGTGAAGCTTGAAGCAAACCCCATTACACCGCTCTTTCTGTCATCTGTGATATTCTTATTGATGTATGCATACACCACGGGAACTATACCGCCAATGAAGAATCCAAGTCCTGCCCTTACCGGAAACAACAGATACGGATTGGATATGAATGTATGAAGTACGTAAAATATTCCTGCGCCAGATACGGCGATTATTATGTTCTTCTTGAAACTCTTGCTATCATTTCTTCTTCCCCACCAGGGTGAAGAGATCACGCTGAAAATTCCTAATGTACCGAATATTGCTCCTGTAAGAGTTGAGATATACTCGGTGTTCTTTGTGATCGATTCCACGAATAAAGCAAATACCGGTTGTGCAACAGTGATTGAGATCTGCAGAAATGTTATAGAGATCATTGCCGTAAGGATTCCTTTGGAGCGGTTGATATACCTGAAATTGTCAGACACTGTGAAAAGCTTCATTCCGCATGATCGAGGCGGCTCCTTCACAATCAACAGTACCAGAATACCGCTCACAAGGCACATTGCAGAAGTAATAAAGAAGACTGTTCTGTAAGAGGTCATATCTGAGAAAACACCGCCTATGAAAGGGCCGATTACGGTTCCGGAAGAAATTGATGTCTGAAGTATCCCGATCGCATAACCGGATTTTTCTTTAGGTGTACCTGCAGATACAAGTCCGAGAGATGATGCTATGAATCCGCTTATCGCACCCTGAACCATTCTGAAGATGAAAAGCTGTTCGACATTTGCAGAGAATCCAATTAGCAATTGTGAAAGTGCGAGTCCGAATATAGCTCTGAGCACCATTGATTTCTTGCCGAACCTGTCACCAAGCGCACCCCAGAGCGGAGTCAGAAGGAATGATAAAATGAACGGCCCGCTGAATACGATCCCGCTCCATCGCTCAAGTTCCTGCTGGTCTGTTACTCCAAGTTCTCTTATGTAGAAAGGAAGAAATGGAATGACCATGCTCATTCCAACCATTGCAATGAACTGAGCTATCCATACACTGTAAAGATTCTTTCTCCAGTCTTCTAATGGCATATTGATTCAAGTTAAGCATGATAGTTCTCTTAAGAAATGTAAAACCTATAATACTGCTCAGCAATTTGTCGACTGTGAATGGGGTCTTGCGTCATGTTTTGTCAACACTTTTTCTCAAAATTCAAACGTTTTGGGAAGCTGTGATTTCACTCTCACTGCCGGAGTGAATTTTTTATAGTTTAATATTTCTGTTAAACTTATATTGAAAGTTTCCAAAACAAATTTCATCTGAAAGGACAATCATTGTAATATGGACAACCTGATGTTAATGCTAAAGGAAATCGCCTACAATTTTTATTGGTCATGGAACAAGGAAGCTGTTGAATTGTTCCGTGAGATCAATCCTGATTACTGGGAGTGGTCAATGCATAACCCTGTATTGCTGCTCAATAAGATAGATCCCTCATATCTTGAGTATGCAATTGAGAAGAAACATCTCGGAAGCAGTATTCATAGAATTCATGACGAATACAGGTATTACCTGGAGAGAAAAACATTCTTTGAAGAAACCTATTTTAAACCTGACAGTCCTTCCATTGCATATTTCTCCGCAGAATACGGCATAACTGAATGCCTTAGAATATATTCCGGAGGACTGGGCGTCCTATCCGGTGATCATCTGAAATCCTCTTCCGATCTTGGTATACCTTTGGTAGGCCTCGGACTCGCATATCAATACGGATATTTTACACAGCTGATCAACAGGGACGGATTGCAGACCGAAAATTATGAGCTTAATGATTTTGAGAATCTTCCAATAAGTCTGCTCAGGGATGAAAACTATATGCCTCTAAAGATCGAGCTTAAGTTTCCCGGAAGAACTGTTCTGGCTCAGGCTTGGCAGGCAAAGATCGGCAGAGTGAAACTGTTTCTTCTGGACACAGCAATAGCCGAGAATTCTGTTGAAGACAGGCGCATTACGGATATCCTTTATGGCGGTAACAACGAAAAGAGAATGATGCAGGAGATAGTTCTTGGTATAGGTGGGGTAAGACTTCTTGAAATGCTGGGATATGATATCAGGGCATTTCATCTCAATGAGGGACATTCTGCATTTCTCTGCTTTGAGAGAATCAAGAATGTAATGAAGAGGGAAAATATTTCTTATGCAGAAGCTAAAGCCAAATGCTATAACTCTAACATATTCACAACACACACACCGGTTCCGGCAGGTATTGACATATTTCAGAAGGACCTGTTCGTGAAATACTTCAAGGATTATTCTGAAAAAGAAATAGGCAAGGATGTAAATGAATTGTTTCTGGAAGGTGATCTGAATCCCGGTGATGCAGACAACAACACTTTCAACATGGCATATCTTGCAATTAACAATTCAAATTTTGTTAACGGTGTCAGCAGATTGCACGGTGATGTTTCCAGAAAGATGTGGCATCTTCCGGATACAAGAAGTCAGATAACTTCCATAACCAATGGGATTCATACTCCAAGTTATATTTCCAGACATGGCAACAAGCTGCTGAGTGCATACTTCACGGACAAGTGGGAATTTGATTCAAGGATTTGGCAGAAATTTGGTGATATTCCGGATGAAGAGATATGGGCATTGAGAATGCTCAATAAGAATGACCTTATCAATTTTGTAAGGCGAAAGATCAGAAACAAACTGATCTTCCTTGGTGAAGATAACAGTCTGAAAGATGTGGACGCAATACTTGATCCAAATGCTCTTACAATCGGATTTGCAAGAAGATTTGCGACATATAAGCGCGGCAACTTGATCTTGCGGGACTTTGAGCGTCTGAAAAAGATTGTTAACAACAGGGATATGCCAGTTCAGATCATTTATTCCGGAAAGGCGCATCCAAAAGATGATCAGGGAAAAGCATTGATATCTGAGATAATTTCGTTCACAAAGAATGAAGATCTGAAAAACAAGATTATCTTCCTTGACAACTATAATATTTTTACTGCAAGGCAGATGGTTAAGGGATGTGATCTTTGGCTGAACAATCCAAGGCGTCCCCAGGAAGCTTCAGGAACAAGCGGTATGAAAGTCATTGCAAACGGCGGTCTTAATCTCAGCATACTCGACGGCTGGTGGGCTGAAGGTTACTCAACAGAGAACGGATGGAAAATTGACACAATAACTGATGAGAGCATGCCTGTTGAACAGAGGGATTCTTACGAAGCAGAGAGTCTCTATTCTGTCCTTGAAACAGAGATCATTCCAATGTTCTTCAACAGGAATTCAAAAGGCATGCCTGTGGAATGGATAAAGAAGATCAAATCATCTGTCGTAAATCTTGCAGAATATTTCAGCACGGACAGAATGGTGAAGGAATATGCTGAAAGAGCATACGTGAAGGCAATTAAGAATTAAGAATTGAGAATTAAGAATTGAGAATTAAGAATTGAGAATTAAGAATTGAGAATTGATGCTGCGCCGATCAATTTGAAAAATTGCAAAGAATTTTGCCTTTTGAGAATTTGACTACAATGATATGAGGGTTACCAATTTATGAGTGTTCTAAGAAGTTATGCAACCTCATTCCGGCATCTACAAACTTTTAACTTTTCCCAAAGGGACCCCTTCGGGGCAACTTTTAACTTTCAACTAATATTTAAATTGTTACAAAAAGTTCTAATAACTAACTTCATTAAAACATCGTATCAGATTCTAAATAAACCTTCAGAAAGGAATATCCAATGAAAGCAAAGCTCCTAACTTACATTCTGGCTGCAGGAATCGTCGCATTCAGTATTGCGAAGATCTCAGCACAGGATGAAAATCCTCTGCTTGATCAGCCACCGAGACAATATTGGGATGTTGTGTCCAATTCGATGCCTGAGCCGGTTGCAGTGGTAACAGATAATGCCGGTTACGACAATTTTGACCTCGGTGTGGATTTTGCCGAATGTCATATTTCGGAAAACCCGAGAGTCCCGGGTCAGTTTTTTATTGCTTACAACACGAATGCTACTTATTATACAATGAACGGACTCGACTGGCAGAGAAATAATCCGTTCTTCCCGAATGCTGCAGGTGACCCTATAACTGCATACGACAGTCTGGGAAATCTTTTTTATGACAACATGAAGAGCCCGATCACCGGTACATGGAATGTCAGATCCACAAACAACGGACAGAACTGGTTCAATGCAGTTTCTGCAAACATCGGTAACGACAAGAACTGGATTGCTGCCGATCAGACTGGCGGTCCGTTTGCGAATTATGTTTACGGTGTAATGACTCCGGGAAACTTCGTAAGAAGCATTGACAACGGTGCATCTTTTTCAAACACTTTCGGAGCCAGCAACAATCTTCCGGGAATGATGGTATGTGTCGGTGCAAATGTAATTGGAGGTAATGTTCCGGGAGGATGCGTTTATGTGGTTACAAACACGGGAAGTTCATTCAATGCCACTTACACTTTCTACAGGTCAACTAACGGAGGTCAGACATTTGACTTCATGTCTTCACAAAATTTTGCAAACTACGTTGGCACAAACGTTGGCGGCAGAAACTCTGTTCAGAACATGAGAACTCGACCATATCCTTTCATAACTGCTGATAACAGTTACGGACCAAACAGGGGGAGACTGTACCTTATTTATGCATCAAATACTCCTGTTGGTGACGGCAACAAGCCGGATATCTTCTGCAGATATTCTACCGATCACGGCATAAACTGGTCTAACGAAATAAGAGTCAATGATGATGCCAACACAACGGCAAACAATCAATGGCATCCGGCTACATGGTGTGACAAAGAGACCGGAAGGCTTTATGTTCAATGGATGGACACAAGAGATTGCCCAACCAGCGACAGCGCTTTGATCTATGCAACATATTCCACTGACGGTGGCCAGACTTTTGTGCAGAACAAACAGATCTCAAACAAGAAATTCAGGATCAATTGCACAACCTGCGGCGGTGGCGGAACTCCAGCATATCTTGGTGATTACAATTCGCTTATCTCCAATCCTGTTACTTCCATGATTGCATGGACTGATTTCAGAAGCAATACATTTGGAAGTTATGTCGCTTACTATCCTGATTATGCAATGAAAACCAGCACTTCGTCAATCAACGTGAATAACGGACAAAGTTCTACATTCAGAGCAATTGTTCCAAGTGTTAAGGATTACACGGGAAAAGTTAAATTCACGGCACGCATAGACACGCTTCCAACAAGCGGCACTCTGAATGTTTCCTTTGTCGGAAAAGATTCCATAACATCATATCCGGATTCTGTACAAGTAAGAGTTGAAGCAGTTGGAACAGTAACTCCCGGAAGATACAGAGTCAAAGTTGAAGGCAGAGGACCAAACGGAACTCCTGCACACAGAAGAATTGTGGATGTGCTTGTTAACTCATCTTATGTCAATGTCCGTACCAACAGGCCCGGCATTGCAGAGTTTCAGGTTAATGGAGTTACATACAATCAGCCGCAGCAACTTGTATTTACAAACGGCACAAATATTACTGTCAGGGCCATCAGTCCGAGAACTGTTGGGCCGAATCAATATACTTTCGTCAACTGGTCAAACGGCGGAGATACTACTCAGACAATAAACGTGACATCTAATGTAGATCTTGTTGCAACATACAAATTGCAGTACAGACTGATCATGACCTCATCTCAAGGAAACACTTTCGGTGGAAATGTATTCTATGATTCCGGATCTTCGGCAACTTTCGGAGTGCTTTCCAGAAGAATAATCAGCGGCGGAACAACTTACTATTTCCGCGGATGGACAGGAGGCGGTACAGGATCATACACCAGCCCTGACAGTTCAGGAGCTGACAGTGCGGTTACTGTTCAGATGCTTTCACCGATTTCGGAAACTGCAAGATGGACAACAACAATTGGCATTAATCAGTTAAGTTCGGTTGTGCCTGAAAAGTATAATCTTTATCAGAACTATCCGAATCCTTTCAACCCTAGCACCAATATAAAGTTTGACATTGTTAAGACCGGTGCAGTGAAGATCATAATTTATGATGCTTTGGGTAAGGAAGCTGAAATACTTGTAAATGAAGTGATGGCGCCGGGAAGTTATAATGCGGATTTCAACGCATCTAATCTTCCAAGCGGTATCTACTATTACAAGATCGTCACTGCGGATTTTTCAGATGTGAAGAAGATGCTTCTGATCAAGTAATCAATAACAACATATTTTCGATGTGGACAAGGAGCTTTCGGGCTCCTTGTTTTTTTTGTGGCAGTAAAATTTATCAGGAGCATCCAAGTATTTCCTTTCTTTAGTTGACTTGCACGTTACACTTAGAAATTCCAATGTATATATTGTCGGTCGAATTTTCTATTTTTCAAAAAACAACAATGAAGAAAATATTATATGTCATATCAGTTTTGATGGTTCTTGCTGGTATGCAAAGGGCATATTCACAGTCAGATCTTTTGGCCATTGGAGAAATTATCTGGCAGATACAGATCCCGGATAATCCCGGAACAACGTTGCAGGATAAACAGATAAGAAGTCTCAAACAGATTCCGGACGTTAACGGAGACAATGTCAATGATGTGATTGCCGCAACCGGAAATTACTGGACAATATGTTACAGCGGACTAAACGGTTCACTTTTATGGCAATACAGCACACACTTCGGCTCAATCAATACAGGCTCGGTAGAATGGGAAGATGCAATGAGCATTGCAGATGTCAATAATGACGGCATGTATGATGTTGTAATTGGATGCGGCGGAGGGAATGAAATGGTCTATGCACTCAATGGTGTAAACGGAAATGTCATCTGGTCTTATGGAAATTCCACAACAACAAGTGATGGTGACATTGAAGCCGTAAACATTCGGTATGATTTTAACAATGACGGAATCAATGACGTACTTGTTTCTGCAAGCGGAGTAACAAACGGCGGACGGCATGCTGCAATTTGTCTGAATGCATTGAACGGTGAAGTTATCTTTTACAGTGTCCGGCCGGAACCATTTACCGATGATGCCATAGCAACTGAATCAGGCGGTGCGATTGGAGTAAATAATAACGGCGCGCCATACAGTGTAACCGGACTTGATACAATTGGAAATTCTGTATGGAGTTATTCATCTGCCGGCAATACATGGAGTCTCAAAGAAATTGATGACATAAGCGGTGACGGAAGAAAGGACATCATCGGACTCGGAGGATTTACAGCAAGCATATTTGCCATAACCGGAAACACAGGTTCGCTGATCTGGTCAAGGACTCTTGGTTCAAGCAACAACGGGAAGATTGCCATACTCGATGATGCAGACGGCAATGGATTTGCAGACATCACTCTCTCTGCTCCTCAGATTGCTCACAGATTGGATTCCAAGACCGGCAACACTCTCTGGTCAAATACTCTTTCGAGTTCATATCTCAGAGGCATAGATAATATTGGCGATGTTAATGGAGACAGCATTGATGATATTGTCACGGCAACACAGGTCCCGGCACGACTTCTTGTTCTGAACGGAGTGAACGGAAATATTTTGTTCGAACACTTTTTCGGTTCAACGCTTAATCAAAGAGGTGACAGGGCAGCAGTACTGAAAGATATTGACTCAAACGGTGTCAATGAGTTTCTTGGCGGAAACAGGGAAGGCAAAGTGATTTGTTTCTACGGCGGCAACGGGATTGTTACATCAGTCAATCAGATCGACCATAGACCTGTTGACTTTTCATTGAGCCAGAATTATCCGAATCCATTCAATCCGAGCACAACGATTGCATTTACCATTGCAAAGCCGGGAACAACTTCACTTAAGATCTACAATACTCTCGGGCAGAATATAGAAACGATTTTTGACCAGTATCTGCAGGCAGGCAGTTACGAAGCAGTATGGAAGTCCGGCAGAAATGCAAGCGGAACATATTTCTACAGACTTGAAGCCAACGGTTTTCAGAAGACCGGTAAGATGTTGCTTCTGAAGTGACAGAAGAGATTCATCATTACTTCGAAATCAATCTTAGATTCCCAATCTGAGTCTGTTTCAGAATCCCGTTGATACTAATGTCATGTAGAACATTCTTGCACCATTGTCAGTATTATTGAGCCGCCACGTGAAGCCAAGTTCGAAGAGCTCAAGTATGTTGCTTAAAGCGAAACCGGCTTCTGAATAGATTCCGTCTGAGACTCTGAATCCATTATAAGCAGAGAATTCTTTGTTTGCATCGCTGATCTCATTCCTCATGAAGTTCACATAGCCGGCAAAGTTGATTGATTTGAAGAATGGAACCTTCCTCCAGAGTGTATTTCCAAAATTATTTCTGAGAGTAAGATAGTAAACCTTGTCACCGGGAAACTCATTGATATGTGTCGAGCCAAAATTCCTGCCCATTGAAATGTTACCCTGATCGCTTTTGAGAAAGCCGAGTGACTGATAGGGAACCTCTCCGTCAATCAGGATTCCGCCCAGTTCATACCTGAAGTTCAGAAGGCGATTGAAGAATTGTCTTCCGCTTAGTCGTGCATAAAATTTTCTGTATTCGAAATCACTTGAGAGGAAACTCTTTCCTGAATAAATGAATCCGGCATCAAGAATTGGTATCACGCCTTCGCGGAAAATGGATACATCGCCATCTCCCCAGTCAATGCCTCCATATTCATTAATATTCAGGCGCATGCTCAGCCCGATAGTTCTGAGCATGCCCTCGTTTACTGGAGGGTTCAGGCTGAATTCATCTTCCTTTTTCCTTACGCTGAAATTTGTGTTTGTGTAAGCTGATTGCTGTTTCTCGTTCAGATATTCCGCTCCGATGTTCAGCTGCGGAATCAACCAATAATTTGCATTTGCTTTAAAGCCGTCGGCATAATAATAGTCGTATGCATCAGTCTTGTCAAACAAACCCTCCATTGAATTTATGAAATTATCGAGTGAGGGAATTTCACCATAGCTGATCGGACTTATTTTCCTGTAAGCTTCTCCGCCAATCTGCAGTTTCCATCCGTCTATCAATCTGTGCGCAAAAGAAGCTCCGTATTTGGATCTCTTATCCGAGAAACCATAACCGTAATATGCATTTGCTCTTGTTGAACGAAGCTTGCCTGTAATATCAAGATTCATTTTCAGAGCACTTCCCTCGACACGGTTGTATCTGTAATATGATAACGGATTTGTTGATATATGTTTCCCATAAGATAAAGAGCCAAGTCCGAAATTGAATGACCTTGCATCCTGCTTTGTCTTTCTTTCAATTTCAGAGAAAGCGTCAATCTCTTCTGATGTCTCTCTGAGTTTTCTGTTACGGTTCCAGTATGCCGTGTCTTTTTTTCCTGCCTCCGGCAATACCTTGATAACAAACTCATCGAATATGCCTGCCGGTGCTTTCTTGTTTATCCTGTATTCCGAAATGACCGAAAGAACTTCGGCATCAAACTTTGCTATTCCTGCAAATGAACCTCCGGCGAAGATCTGAATGTCTGTCGGCATCCAGTATATGAACTCGGACTTCTTGTCTTTGAACGGTGAAAACTTCTGCTGAAACCTGATATTCTCAACAAGTCTTGGATTTGCCGCAGCATTGGAATTGAGATCGACTTTCAGCACAGAGAAAATGCTGTCTGCAACATATATGGTACCTTTTAATTGCGGCGATATTTCAGACCTGTTTATGACATCAATCTTAAATACCCTGAGTGAATCCTGCGAAGTGACTCCCGTGAGCTTATAATCATAACTGTCGAAAGCATCGTCTGCAACGGGTGTTGGTATCTTGAACTCACCAACATCAATATCATCATCATAGAAATTCACAAAGAAAGGCAGGGCAACTCCTCTCACAATGTTTGCAGTCTCTCTTTTAGATTTCACTACCTGCTTCTCAAGGTCCGGCTTTCTGAAATATCCAACCGACTCAGACTCAAGTATCCCAAAAATTCCAAGCTTGTCATCTTTGTCATTCTTCTTAGCTGCACTATCCTCAACACTGCTTCTGTCAGATCTTATCACAAATTTCGAGTATGCATCAAACTCATATTCATTTAACTTGTCACGGAATTTCTTCTTGTAGCTGATCACTTTTCTCATTATTTCATAAGCAGGGTCTTCTCCAAATACATCTATTGATTCAGTAAGAATCTCCGATGGACTAAGGAAGATGTCTCTGACAACATTTTCATCGTCAACAAAAATGCTTGCAGTATCAGAACTGTATCCGATAAAAGATACTATGAGTTCATGGCCTCCCGGCTTGAGCTGAATAATATAGTTTCCTTCTTTGTCGGCAGTAGTTCCGTTATCGGTATCCTTAACGCGGATTGTGGCAAACTCCAGTCCCTTATTTGATTTGCTGTCTATTATCTTTCCTGAAACTTCAAATGTTTGTGCTTGTGATTTTGCATTAACGGCAATCAGAACCAATGCAATGCACATGAACTTTATCACGATTCTTAACTTTTGTTTATGATAACTGTTTTTTTATCCTCTATTCCGTAAACCGGGTCAAACTCAAATGTTACTACTTCTACTGAGTTTTTTCCGGAGATCTTTTTCAGATCATTCAGCTCTTTGACGATATCACCACCTTTAATGAATATCATTCTTCCGTTTGGGGCAAGGAGTTCTGCACTCCATTCATAAAGTTTGTGAAGAGGTGCAACAGCTTTTGCAGTGATAACATCAAATGAACTTCTGAACTCACTTTGTCCGGCAAGATATTCAACCCTTGAACACACAGTATTAATTCCTGTAAATCCGGCCTGTCCAATGATTCCATCAAGCGCCGTAATTTTCTTACGAATGGAATCTATCAGAGTTACTTCTATCTTCGGAAAGAGTATCTTGAGCGGGATTCCCGGAAAACCTCCTCCTGTGCCAATATCTGCAAGGGATACTGTTTCTGATATATCTGCCTTTGAAAGGAAAAAAATAGAATTGAGAATATGCTCTTCGATTGAATGAGTCTTTCGGGATACAAGATTGATCCTTTCATTCCAATCAAGCAACGCAGTTTCGTATTTCTGAAACTGACCGATTATGGTATCAGGGTCTATGCCAAGTTCATTCGCAAGAAATCGTCTGAGTATTTCCATAAATCATTTTTCAGGTTAGTGTATCATTGCTGTCTGAAATCCAAAATCACATCTCTGACTTCAAAGTTTAAAAACTAAATGGCGACAATTATTCTCATACGTTGACAACAGGAAAATAAAAAAGGGTGTCTTCTGAGAAAACACCCTTTTGTTAGTACTGAATCTCTGTCGCTTATGCTTTTACAATTCTCATTTTGTAGAAGGATCTCCATACAAAATACAATGCAACAGCAAGGAACACGACTCCAATGATCGGGGCTGTGTCTCTGAACTGTTCAGTGATGGCTATTTCCATCGCAAGCAGTCCGAACAAAGTAGTGAATTTGATAATAGGATTGAGCGCAACAGAAGATGTATCTTTGAACGGATCTCCGACGGTATCTCCAATAACAGTTGCATCATGAAGCGGAGTACCTTTTTCACGCAGATCAACTTCCACTACCTTCTTTGCATTATCCCAGGCGCCTCCGGCATTTGCCATGAAGATTGCCTGAAACAGTCCGAACACAGCAATTGATAGCAGATAGCTGATAAAGAATGAAGCCGGCTCATTTCCTGAAGCGGGCGCAGACATAAATGCAAATGCCAAAGCGAAGCTGAACACTGCCACAAAAATATTGAACATTCCCTTCTGTGCATATTTTGTACAGATAGAGACTACTTCTTTTGAATTTTCTGTGGACGCTTTCAAAGATGCTTTCTCGTCAAGGTTAATATTCTTCTTTATATACTCAACAGCACTGTATGCACCGGTAGTTACTGCCTGTGTTGAAGCTCCGGTGAACCAGTAGATCACCGCGCCGCCGCAAATGTAACCGAGTATCGTATATGGATTTAGCAGGTTTAGAATCTCTTCCGGCTGAACACCGAGTACGCCTTTAAGTACAAGTATCAGGGAGAAAATCATTGTGGTGGCTCCAACAACTGCCGTTCCGATAAGCACCGGCTTAGCTGTTGCTTTGAATGTATTTCCTGCCCCGTCATTTTCTTCAAGATAAAGCTTTGCTCTTTCCCAGTCAGGCTTGAATCCGAAATCCCTTTCAATGTCCTTTCCATTCTTTTCTTTGTCTTCTTCGATAAGTGACAATTCATAGATTGATTGTGCATTATCGGTTACGGGTCCATAAGAATCAACAGCAATTGTAACAGGTCCCATTCCAAGCATTCCGAAAGCAACGAGACCGAAAGCAAAGATAGCCCTGTAGTCCATTATTTCTGTAGGTATGGAGTTTGAAGCGATGTATGCAATATACATAAGCGCAAAGAATACCATCCCTTGCCAGAAAGCGGAAAAGTTACCTGCAACTAAGCCGGAGAGAATAGTCAATGAGGCTCCGCCTTCTTTAGAAGCAGTTACAACTTCGTTAACATGTTTGGACTTCGGCGAAGTAAATATTTTTGTGAATTCAGGAATAAGGGCCGCACCAAGAGTACCGCAACTGATGATTATGGATAACGTCATCCAAAGATTGCTACCGAGACCTCCGATGTACATGTTGGAAAAAATGAAAGTTACAACTATGGATACAATAGAAGTAATCCATACAAGTGAGGTCAGCGGTTTTTCAAAATCAAGATTGTCAACATTGGAATATCTTGCTTTTGAAATTACTTTGTTGATGTAATAAGAGCCAATTGAAGTTACGATCATCAGCACTCTCATAAGGAAGATCCATACGAGAAGCTCGGCTTGAAGATTTATGTCCTGAATCGCAAGTACGATGAAGCTGATAAGCGCTACACCCGTGACGCCGTATGTTTCGAAACCGTCAGCAGTAGGACCGACAGAGTCTCCTGCATTGTCACCAGTACAGTCTGCAATCACGCCGGGATTTCTCGGATCGTCTTCTTTGATCTTGAAAACAACCTTCATCAGGTCAGAGCCGATATCTGCTATCTTGGTGAAAATTCCACCGGCAATTCTCAGGGCTGAAGCGCCGAGAGATTCACCGATAGCAAAACCAATGAAACTTGCGCCGGCATATTCCCTTGGGACATAAAGAAATATTATAAGCATCATGATAAGCTCAACGCATATCAGCAGAACTCCGATGCTCATTCCCGCTGTAAGCGGAATGTTAAGAAGCTTAAGAGGCTTTTTCTCGAGTGACGCGAAAGCCATTCTGCTGTTAGCCAGCGTATTCATTCTGATTCCAAACCAGGCAACACTGTAAGAGCCGAGAATTCCGACAACTGTCCATGTAAGAATCAGAGCTACACCGCCGATTGACTGATGCTGAAGATAACCGAAATAGAATGATATACAGGCGGCTATGAAAATGAAAAGTATAAAGAGGAATTTTCCTTGCTGAAGTAGATAGGTCTTACATGTTTCAAAAATTACATTGGCTACATCAAGCATTGACTTGTGTGCCGGAAGCTTCTTCACGTTTACGAATTGAATAACACCGAAGATCAGTCCAAGTATGCAAACTACAATTCCATAGGTCAGCAATGTGTTCTGATCAGATGAAAGCTCCGGTATCTTCAGGTCGGCTTCACTTGCCATTGCGGCCAGCGGAGCTGTCAGAAGAAGTAAGCTCAGGAGAAATTTCTTCATTATTATTTGTTTGTTTTCAGATTACTAAAAAAAATCCCAATAACCATAAATTATTGGGAATGATATTATATTAAGACTTCAATCTTTGATTTGCCCTGCCTGATTCCCTTTTTCATCAAGGTATGACTTGTTGAATGAATTCATTGTTTTGTAAACTCCGTTTGCAACAAAGCTTTCGACGCAATCGGCATAAATCCCATACATGTTTTCAAGTATCTTAAATTCTTCATCAGTAAACTCACCCAATACAAAATCTACAAACTCATCTTTTCTGATTGGTCCATTCAATCCGATTCCAATTCTCATCCTCGGGTAATCCTCCGAGAAAAGCTCATAAGCTATGCTGGCCAGTCCGTTATGTCCGCCATCACTTCCCTTGTCCCTTACTCTTATTGTGCCCAGCGGAATCTGAAAATCATCTACCAGAACAAGAAGATCTTCTTTGAGAATATCTCTCTTTTCCATCATGTCTCTTACGGCGAGTCCGCTTCTGTTCATGTATGTCAGAGGCTTCATCAGGATGACATCCTCTCCGCGGAATTTGAATTCCGCTTCAACCCAATCGCCTTTTCCGGGCTTTAGCTCAAGACCATGCCTGTTGCAAAGAACATCTATAACAAAGAATCCTATGTTATGTCTTGTCCGGCTGTATTTCAATCCCGGATTGCCAAGACCGGCTATGAGTTTCAAGAGTTCAGGATTGCAGACAGAAATTTATTACTCTTCTTCGTCTTTCTTGCCTTTGGAAAGAACTTCAGGTTCTGCAGGGGTCTCTTCAGTTGTTTCAGTGGTTTCCTTGATTACAGTTGGCGGTACCACAGCTGCAACAGTCGCGTTTTCATCAGCCAGAACCTTTACATTTTCAAGCTTAATATCGCTTACCTTTATTGAGTCATTGATATTCAGTCCCGAAACATCTACATCAATATGTGAAGGAATGAATTTTGGTAGACACTCGATCTCAAGCTTATGAAGTGTGTGCTGAAGCACGCCGCCTTCTTTGATGCCAATGGCATTGCCGACAAGGTGAATGTTGACTTCGATCGTTATTTCTTCTCCTTCGTTGAGGGCGATTAAGTCAAAATGAACCGGCTTATCTGAAAGAGGGTGAAACTGAACATCTTTAAGGATGCAAGAATAAGAGTTATCCTGAACTTTGAGGTTGACAATATTCGATTCAGTTGTATAGATAACCGGCCTAAGGTCAAGTTCGTTAGCCGCAATATTAATTACATCGACTCCGTGTCCGTAATATATACCGGGAATGAAACCTTTTTTTCTCATCTGATTCAGTGTAAGATCGCTGAATTCTTCTCTCTTGCGGGCAACTAAGTTTATTTCTGACATGATACTGATTTTTTTAAAATGAACTACAAAAATAGCCCAATACGCAAAAATTATCAATCAAAATTTTTGTGCAAGGGGTGAATTATGTTCCTTATCGGAACAAACCGGAATATGATTGCGAAATTGTACCGGGAGAGGGACTTGAACCCCCGACCTACGGATTATGATTCCGACGCTCTAACCAGCTGAGCTATCCCGGCTAATTTGGAAACGGCAAATTAAGGTTATTGTGCGTCTAATTCAATGCAGTTTGATGAATATTCCAATTTAAATTCAAATCTGTCCAAAACGTTTGGAATTCTTTGAGTGAAAAGTTTGACGAAATATGCTGCAAGAAGTTATTCCGCTTTCTTTTGAACGACCAAAAGAAAGCTTGGCAAAGAAAAGTCGCCCGCTGCATCCTAATTGCCTAAAATTGCTCGCTTTGGCTACGTGAATTTCAACTCCTCACACGACAGAAGAGCGCTGTCGTGTTCGTCAGACAGGAAATTCACGTTTACGCCAAAGCTCACAATTTCTTAACGGCATTAGGATGAGGCGGGTTGTTCTTACGACTTTCGCAAAAGGGTTTACTCTTGAACTGTATTGGCAATAATTTCGTAAATTCAAAAATGTTTTGGACAGCAGTGATTTTAATTAGTTTTTGCTGCCTTTTTATGGATTAGAGACGTTGGTGTGTCATTCCCCGTTGTTCTGCAGGGGCTGAGATGTTAGGATACAGTTGAATTAACCGGTTAGCTCTTTGATTTCTTGCTCATAATTGAAAGTAAAGGCTAACCGAAGAGTTCTCAGAGAAGGCGCTAATTTGGGAGTATCTTCAGGAAGAACAGGTTCGACCTGTGTATAGTATACTGTGAAGTCTGCGACTATGTGTTCACTTTGGTTTAAAACTTCTGTTGAGTCATCTTTGGTTTTGACATTGATGTGAATATTGACAATAGATTCACATCCAATTCCACGGTCATTTCTGTTTTGAGTCAACGAATCATTTTTCACTCGACTTTAGGTTACTTTTGATATGAGTCAATGCGTAGACTCCCGCCCGGACTTATAATCAATTGAATAATGCTGCTATTTTTGATAATTTCATTGAAATTTAATTCAACAGTAGAATAGGTGAGATTATCATCTCTTATCATAGTGTTCATCAGTTTGATCATTAACTTTTCTGATGCTGAAAATGTCTTGTCTCAGGATAAATGGTGGAAAGATAAGAAGTATAAAAACGAATCGACCAAAGCTAAATATGAATTGTGCAAAATGACCTTCAAGGAAATCGGCAATGGATTCTCATACGGAAATATAAACTCAATAAGCCAATATTTTTCATCATTGATTTATCTTGATGTATTCGGAAACGAAAAGGGATTTTACAGCCCGGCACAGGCAGAGATAATACTTTCCAACTTCATGGATAACTTCAACATTGAATCCTTCCGATACAAAAGCTCTTCAAGATACAGCACATATGCCTCGGCAAAGGGCGTCTATGAATACCGCAAAGGGAACACGCAGAGCAGTCTTGCAGCATCAGTCTCGCTGAAGTTCAAAGACAGGATATGGTACATAGATCAGATCGTGATCAATTAGGAATCACGGTAACCTATTCTCAAATGTGAAATATTGGGCTCTCCGAATTTGACTTCATCCATTCAAAATACCGGCACATCCTTCAGAAGAGTCATTTCCGAAAGAAGGACCAAATCACTTTTTCTGATAGGCCTGCTTATAGTATTCTGGGCATTAGTGATACACTTTGCTTCAGTTTACATCAGGGATAATTCCGAAAAGGATTGGGAAACAATCAGCCGTGAATCAAACAGCAGGAACAGGGAGTACAGCGTTTCGGTATTTGACCTTTATCAGAGTACACTGCTGCGCTTATCAAATGAACTGATCGAGAATCCTAATATCAGGAGAAATCTTGGAAGAGATGATTCAAGAAAATTGTTTGAAGAGTTTCTGAATCTTAAGATTGACAAGACAATTCAGATTGAGGCTTACAATTCAAAGCTTGAACTGTTGGCATTTTCAGGCAGGAGACTTGACTCGGACATTTACACTCTTCAAAGAGCTCTTAAGGGCAACCGATTCTCAGTAATTAAAGAGATCGGATTCTTTACATACCTTATAATTTATTCTCCCGTTCGCTCAACAAATGACAGTGCAGATGTTTCAGGGGTAATCTTGTGCGCAAAGCTGCTGGATGTAAAGAATCAGATTGGGGATAAGTTCCTTCAAAGTGAAGGAATGATAAGTGAGATAAAAAGCAAGATTGGCTCTGAGCCGCTGCTTGAACCGGCAGATGTAATATCAGGCAGAATGAGTTTCGACAGTGTTGCATATTCGGATAAGATACGGATCGATCTTTCAGGGATTGACGGTACGGAAATCGGAAAGCTATTCATTGACAAGTACAGCAAACTCGTTCATATTCAAAGCATTGAATCGCTCGAAGAGAAAATTATTTCAGCCCTTATTTTCGGACTTACCGTAATATTTCTGCTTCTTTGCCTCATATTCTCCAGATCGATTGACGGGCGCTTGCCAAAATTTGCGATATTCATTTGCGTACTTTTTTTCATCAGATATTTGTGGCTCAAATATTCATTCCCATCTGCCTTACTTGAATTCGAGGTTTTCTCGCCGGGTGACTATGCATCAACATTCGGAAATGGAATTGCACGATCTCTTGGCGATCTGTTCATAACGTCTTCATTCGTCCTTCTGATTGCTTTGTATGGATTTTATATTACTGTCAAAAGCTCAAGTTATACTGCGTTAGTATCAAAACCTGAGTCGAAAGCTGCTGCTATCTTGAAGATTCTGCTTTCAATAGTTGTCTTCTTTTGGATTATCAATCTTTTCGGAATTGTCATTCAGAGCATTGTGTATGATTCTAACCTGCAGTTCTTCGACAAAGTGAACGTGATTCCCGCTTCCTCGCTTTTTACTTTGAATCTGGCCTTGCTGATATTTTCATTCTCAATGTTTCTGTTTCTCGTAAGTCTTGTGATAATTGGCTCCAGGAAGCTTGTTGCTAACGTTTTCCGTGATAACAAGTACAGGAAATACAGCTTCGTTCTTTATCTTGCAGCATTGCTCCTAGTGAATTTTCTGCTATCAGGATCTTTCGGAGACTTCAACCTTGAAGGGAACTACAGATTTCTGATCATAATGTTAAGCTTTGCACTCGGAATATATCTGACGTTCAAACTTTATTTTTCCAGGACCTATAACGTGTTTTCACTCAGGAATTTCTCTATCATCGTGATATTCTGCATGGTAACGGTTCCGGGTATATTGCTTGAGAAAATAACTTCACAGGAGACACACTTTGTTGAGCTGATAGGAAGCAGGATTTCAGAGAAGGAAGATGACCGCGTAAGATACCTGCTGATTACAGAGCTTTCACGCCTGACAGAAAGCAAGAATCTTGAATCTGATCTGAACGATAAAAGCAAGCAGCAGGAACTTGCATTTTCTGTATGGAGCGACAGCAAATTCAGTGAAGAGAGTTTTAATACAGCGGTGATCATCACAGATACTAACCGAAGAAAGAAAAGCGATTTCATTTTTGGTCCGGCCGATATGAATTCGGATTCGGTTCTTGCTTTTGCCGAGAAGAGTTTCTTCAAAAAGAAAACCATAAGCCTGGTCAAGGATTCCCTGTTTTTACCGGACTCACTGGCAATGGAAGAAGAAGAGTTAGAGGAGTTTGAGTTTGAATCAGAAGAACCTGAGAATGTATATGAAGCTGATAAGATCACGGTTCTGAAGAATGAAATTGAGAAGTATTATCTTGCCATAGCGCCAATTGAAATTCTTAATTTAAGGGGAACATCGTTCGAAACAAAACTTGGATATCTGATGACCGCCGTTGAATATGATTCGAAAAATTATCTGCTGCAATCGACAACTCAACTTTTCAGAAACTATTCCGGCGATAAGTTATTTGATAAGCTGATTTCTACACCTGTGATAACGGAGTATGTAGGAGGAGAAATCGCCGGTTCAACAAATCGAGACTTGTCTAAGGAAAACACGATCTCACTAAACGCATTCAAAGAATCAATAAAAAACAAACCTGAGAAATCGGGCTGGAGATACGAAACCATAAACAACGAGAAATACCGAACATACTATATTCAGGCGGCGCCGGAAGAACTCACGCTTGATGAGAGGATTTTTGCAATCAGTCTTAAGCGGAATGATATAAAGCTTATTGTCTTCTTTTACCTGAAGTTCATATTGTTTACACTAGTGATCTATATTGCCGTGCTGATACTGGTTTCTTTGGTAATGCTTACAAGAATAAGGAGCTTAAGATTTAACTTCCGTGAAAAATTATTTGCATCATTTTTTATAGTGTCGGTCATTCCGATCATTTTGCTTGCAATTTATACAAGGTCATTCATTAAAAATAAGTATGACGGGAACTTCCAGAGTCAGATAATCTCAGATCTGAATCTGGTGTCGCAAAGTCTGAAAAGTGCGCAGACCGGTATAGGGCGTCTTGACAGTCTGGGAGTGGAAAGCGGAACAATAATGACGAAGTCCATTCAGCAGTCGGACAAGAACTTCAATCTTTTTTCCAGGTACAGGCTTGTTGCAACCACTGATGAAGAGCTGTATAAATCAGACCTCCTTGATACACGCGTTGATGCAGATGCATATTATAACGTCTATGTTATGAAGAAGGATTTTTACTCGAAGACAAAGGAGCTTGGTCCGTATTCATTCATTGTCGGTTACCGCCCTTTGTTCGATACACGAAACAGTCTGGTTGGACTGATATCATCTCAGACAGTTTACAAGCAGAATCTTATGAATGAAGAGCTTACTGAAATTCTTACATTCATCTTCGGAACATATCTCATAGTTATCATAATACTGCTGATATTTGTAACATTCATGACAGACAGGATCTCCAAGCCGATACTCAGTCTTCAGCTTGCCACGGAAAAAGTAGCAAAGGGAGAAAGCAACATCGCTATTGATATTAAGAGCAAAGATGAGCTTGGCAAACTTGTGGAATCATTCAACAAGATGACCACAGAACTTGAAAACTCAAAACAGCAATTGAAAAAAGTGGAACGGGAAGCTGCATGGCGAGACATCGCGCGTCGTGTTGCTCACGAGATCAAGAATCCTCTGACTCCGATGAAGCTTTCTATACAGCATCTCTTTGAAATTTATTCGTCGCATGGAAAAGAAGAGTTCGGAAATTCGCTGAAGAAAACCCGTGACATAATAATTAAGGAAATTGACAAACTTAACCACATAGCAACGGAGTTTTCAGACTTTGCAAAACTTCCCGGCAAGGATTATAAGGAAACTGATCTCAATGAAGTCATAGAAGAAGTCATATCTTTGTATAGTCAGGCGAGGGACATTACTTTCATAAGATCTCTCGATCCTGAAATAGATAAGATCTTGGCTGACAAGCAGGAACTTAACAGGGTTTTTCAGAACCTCATAAAGAACTCGATTCAGGCAATTGATGAAAAGGGACTTATAGAAATTAAGACGTACAGAAACAACGGAAAGATAGTTGCAGAAATAACAGATAACGGTTGCGGAATTGAACCTGAGATTATGGAGCATTTATTTGAACCGAATTTTTCTACTAAGTCAACCGGGATGGGACTTGGACTTGCGATCACAAAAAAGAGTCTTGATGACATGAAAGCAGAGATAAAATTTCAAAGCGCATCCGGCAAAGGAACAAAGGCATTGATCAGGTTCATTCCAGTCAACGGAAAAAAGAGCTGAGCAATTTTGAGAAGAATTCTGATTTATCTCATTTTACCGGTATCCACTTTTCTTTTCTCATGTGCAAATCAACTTCCGCCGCCCGGCGGTGAAGATGACAAGAATCCCCCAAGGATACTTTCCGTCATACCTACTCCCGGGACCAAGAATTTCAAGGGCGATGAAATTATGATCAGATTTGACGAGTATGTGGACAAGAGAAGTTTCATTGAATCATTCAGCATCTATCCTGAACCGCCCGGAGGAACAGATATTAGCTGGAGCGGAAAAGATGTTACAGTTAAGCTTGGGGGAAGGCTAATGAAAGACAGGACCTATGTAGTTAGCATTGGCCGTGACCTGAAAGATATTCGCGGCGGCAATGCTATTAGCATGCCTGCGATCTTTGCATTCTCAACAGGCAGTCGGATCGACTCCGGAAAAATATCAGGAACACTGGTTGCTGAAAAACTTGACAGGGCAAGGATACTTCTTTACAAAACAGAAACGCAGAAGAACATTGATCCGTCAAAGCAGAAGGCAGATTATGTGATACAGCCGCAGGACAACGGAGTCTTTGCCTTCGCCTTTCTGCCGGAAGGAAAATACAGGATATTCGGATTGTATGATGACGACAGAAATTCTCTTTATGCAAAGGATATTGAAAAGTTGGCAATCGCCTCTGATGACATCATAATTAAACAGGGTGAGCATTCAGCAGATATAAATCTTGCAACAATTGATCTCGTCACTGATCCGGGGAGTATTGGTTTTCTTAAGACACTCAATGCTGATTCGGCGGAATTTGTTTTCAGCAATATACCTGAGGGTAGCAAAATGCTTGATCCGGGTGCAAAGCTATATTTTTACTTCAAGAACATTCCGGTTACAAAGCAGGAGATCGTGGAAGAGTTTTCGCTGACTGATTCGGCAACAGGCAATTCATACAAGCCGGTCTTCAATTGGCTTAATGACTCCTTGCTTGAAGTCTTTTCGACAACAAGATTTGGTACAGGTTCAAAGGTCATTGCAAATATTGATCTGCGCAACACAAAGGCAAATTACATTTTTACAAAGCAGTTTCTGATATCAGGAAAGGAAGCAACTTCAATGGTTTCCGGTGTCATCACAAAAAGAGATTCCTCAGAAGCAAATCCAAAGGTTGTGCTTTCCGGATTGGGCGGAACATCCGGCATCTTCAGATCATCGCCTGACAGCGATGGAAGGTTTGTTTTCAGGAACATCCCGGAAGGCAGTTACCGTTTGGTTATTTTTGAGGATAAGAATGATAACGGTCTGCCTGATAAGGGAAGTTATGAGCCGTTTGAGTTTTCCGAGAAGGCAAAAGTTTATGACAAGGAAATTAAGGTTAAAAGCGGTTGGAATGTTGAAGATATAATAATGGTATTCTGAGAGATTCCATAATTGTGCATCAGTTACCATCTGCGGCGGTTCTCAAATTGCTTAGATATTATCCCTCATAAAATCTATTTTCACAAAATTTTTCACCAAAAGTTTGAAGATAGCCATAATAGGTACTGCATATCCGATGCGCGGAGCAATGGCACAACTTAACGGAATCCTGGCAAATTATCTTTCGGAAGATAATGAAGTGGAGATATACTCTTTTAAGAGACAATATCCAAAACTGTTATTTCCCGGAAAGACGCAGGATGACACCAGCAATGTTGACATCATCAATCCTAAGATCCGTAATACGCAGATCATAGATTCGATTGATCCGTTCAATTGGCGGAAGTCTGCAAAGCTTATCACACAAAGCAAACCCGACCTCCTGATCTTAAGATTCTGGATACCATTCTTTGCACCTGCCTTCTATTCGATATGCAAATATGTGAAAAAGAACACCAATGCAAGAGTTATGTTCATTTGCGACAATGTCATTCCTCATGAGCACAGGATAGGTGATGAGTTTCTCATAAAACTGATTTTCAAAGTTGGTGATTATTTCATGATACACTCAAAGAGCGTGGAAACTGACCTGCTCAAATTTAACAAAGGGAAACCGTTTATGTTGTCACCGCATCCCGTATATAATATTTTCGGACCTGCAGTCAGCAAGTCTGAATCAAGGGAAGTCTTAAAGGAAAAATTCGGTGTTGATCTTTCAACCGAAAGAGTCCTGCTGTTCTTCGGATACATACGAAAGTATAAGGGCTTGCCTTATCTCATCAATGCGATGAAAGATATTGTTGCGAAATTGAATGTGAAGCTTCTCATAGTAGGAGAGTTCTATGAAGATGAAAAGCCAACGCACGATCTTATCAGTTCGCTCGGACTTAAAGACAGCATTCATGTGATATCAGATTACATTCCGAATGAAGATGTGAAATATTTTTTCTGTGCATCTGATGTTCTTGTGCTGCCTTACATTGATGCAACACAAAGCGGCATAATTCAGATAGCATATTATTACGACAAACCCGTCATAGCCACAAATGTCGGAGGGTTGGGCGAGGTTGTAATTGACGGAAGAACAGGATTTGTTGTTGAGCCCCGCTCATCAAAAGCTATCGGAGAGGCAGTGATAAATTACTATCAGAGTGATTGCGAGAAGCAGTTCAGTGAGAATGTTGCAGAAGAGAAGAAAAAATACAGTTGGGAAGAATTCATTTCAAACATCATGAAGCTTGTAAACTCAAACACGAATTAAAGTGAAGATAAACATCAGATGAAATACGATCCCGTAAAGAAGGTTTTTGGAGACATAGTGTCACGCAATACATTTCTACGGAAAATATTTTACCTTCTTCTTGATCTAATGTTCCTGCGTTCCTGGCATGTGAGAAAGAAAGTTAAAGAGCTCTATCCTTCCGGCAAGGTGATGGACATACTTGATGCGGGGATGGGTTTCGGGCAATACACATATTTCATGGCAAAGAGATTTCCGGATTCAAAAATACTGGCTATTGATGTGAAAGAAGATCAGGTAGCTGACTGCAAGTATTTCTTTTCCGAGTGCGGATATGGAAATGTCACTGTCGAAACAGGTGATTTGACAACCATGACATACAGCGATGAATTTGATTTTATACTCTGTGTTGATGTAATGGAGCATATAGTTGAAGATGAACTTGTATTCAGAAATTTCTCAAATGCGCTCAAGAAAGGTGGCAGGCTGCTTGTGAATACACCTTCAAATCTTGGAGGAAGCGATGCGGATTCTGAAGATGATGAGAGCTTCATAGAAGAGCATGCACGTCTTGGATATTCGAAGGAAGACATATCTGAGAAGATTGATCGCGCCGGAATGAAGGTGGAAAGTTTTTCATATACTTACGGAAAGTATGGAACAATCTCATGGAGATTCGGCATAAAGTATCCAATACTGATGGCAGGAGCATCGAAGTTGTTCATACTTTTACTGCCAATCTACTATCTGTTTACTCTATGGTTTGTTTTGATACTGATGTGGCTTGATGTCAATACTGATAACAAAGAAGGTACAGGCGTGCTGGTTGTCTCAATTAAGGAATGAAAAATGTACATACCAAAGCATACTGCTATTACAGAAAAAGATGAGATCTTCGAGATAATTGAGAACAACAGTTTCGCAATTCTTATAACACATTCCGGCAAGAGTCTGAACGCTGCGCATATACCGATATTGCTTGATCGGAATGAAGGGGAGCTCGGGACGCTTTACGGCCACATTGCTGCTGCGAACGACCTGTTTGCAGAAATTGATACTGATGTTCTCGCAATCTTTTCCGGACCACACAAGTACATTTCTTCTTCATGGTACGAAACAGATCAGTCAGTGCCAACCTGGAATTATGTATCAGCACACGCTTACGGTCCGGTTGAAATAATCAGTGAGAATTCAGACAAATTTGATGTTGTAAACAAACTTGTTTCATATTTCGAAACTGGCGGTTCAACTTACAGCACCGCATCTCTCAACAATGATTATCTGAAAGGGCTGATAAAAGGTATAACTGCATTCAGGATGAAGATAACCAGGCTTGAAGGAAAGAAAAAGCTTTCGCAGAATCATTCAAAGGAAAGACAAGGACTTGTGGTAAGTAAACTCGCTGAAATGGATGATGACAATGCAAGAGAGATCGCTGAAATGATGAAGAAGAATCTTAAAAAGTAATATGACTGACAATCATTGCAGTCTCACTATTGTAATGCCGTGTTTCAATGAAGAGGATTCGCTCAGAAATTTCCTCCCGCCGGTGCTTGAATTGGCAGATAAGAACAATTGGAAGGTCATAGTTATCAATGACGGTTCAACAGATTCAAGCAAAGCAATCCTTGCAGAGATGGACATAGAGCATTCAAACATGGAAGTGATCACTCACAATGTTAATAAGGGATATGGTGCGGCACTGAAGTCAGGCATTACAAATTCATTCACAGAATTCACGGCAACAATGGATGCAGACGGCCAGCATTTTCCTGAAGACATAGAACAACTCCTGACGATCAGGAATGAGACAAATGCAGATATGGTGATTGGCAGCCGGAAGGATGCAAATTCGGGTGGAGCATACAGATCATTTGGGAAATGGATTATCAGAAATCTCTCAACTGCTTTGGCGCGAACTAATATTTATGACATTAATTCCGGCATGAAACTCTTCCGGACGGCAACAGCAAAGAACATGCTGAGCATCTGTCCGGATACAATGGCATTCAGCGACATCATTGCGATCTCATTTGCATTTCAGAAAAATCTGGTCGTTGAACATCCGATCAGTATCAGGGAAAGGTCATCTGGGAAGAGTACAATTGGAATCAATACAGCATTCGAAACTGTGCATGAAATATTCAACATCGTAATGCTGTTCAATCCTATCAGAATATTTCTTCCGATTGCAATGGTAATGTTCATAGCAGGACTTCTTTGGGGAATACCAATCATGATGGCCGGGCGCGGAGTAAGTGTCGGAGCCGCATTACTCATGATAATGGGATTGATGATCTTTCTGCTTGGGCTGATAGCAGAGCAATTGTCACATATCAGGAAGAATCGCCTGTGACCTGCAGACAGTTTGAAAATTCTGAATCGTTTGTATCGGAATAAAGCCAAAGACATGAAGAATTCACGAAGGTCACTTATTCTGATTCTGTTTGGAGCACTTGCGGTTAGATTGCTAATGCTGCTCGTTGACACTCCGATGTTGAGGTCGGACAGCCTCACTTATCATGACATTGCTATGTCAGTGCTTGACGGGAGATACGAACTTCATGACAGGCCGACTGCGCTTGTTGTCCCGGGATATCCGATTTTTCTGGCGGGGGTGTACAGCATATTCGGCGACGGTCAGTTTGGAGTTAGACTTGTACAAAGCATTCTTGATGTATTGACCTGTTTTGTGTTCTTTCTTGTCTGTTCAAAGATCTTTGATGAAAAGTATTCTCTAATAGCTCTGTGCATATTTGCGTTCTTCCCTTCAAATGTTCTATACACACAGGCAGTGTTTACAGAAACATTATTCGGGCTGTTTTCAATGTTGGTAGTCCTGGCAACGGTAAGCATTGAAATGAAGAAGAAATTATTTTTCGTTGGTTTGCTTTTTGGAATAGCAATACTTGTAAGATCTTCATTTTCGATGTGTGTTCTTCTGGTTCCGCTTTATTTACTGATTTACAGGAAGCAGTTATTCGAGGAATACAGCTTCAGAAAGCCGTTAACATACTCATTATACTTTGTTGCGGGGCTCCTGCTGATGTTAACGCCATGGCTAAGCAGGAACAAACTTTCAATGGGCGCGTTCACTCTGGCAACACAAGGCGGGAGTGCATTGTGGGAAGGAAATAATCCACAGGCAACAGGAACATGGAACAAACAAGCCGCAGATGCAAATCCTTTGTTTGAAGATCCTGACGAGATCAAAAGTGAAAGAGAATTCAGAAGACAAGCGATTGATTTCATTGTGAACAATCCCGCAAAAGTTATTGAGCTTGGATTCAGAAAACTCGGATATTTTTTTTCAAGTGAGAGAATGGCCTTGCTGTATTTTATGGATTCACCGGCGGGCAAAACATCATCACAAATTTACAGAACGGTAAATCCTGTCGGCATGATACTTGTCAATCTTCCTTATTTTGCCGTAATCATAGCCGGAATATGGGGACTCTTACTGCCAATGAAGCACAAGTTTTTTGTTACGGGTTTCATCATATTATGGATGATAACGATGTTCATATTTGTAGCTGTGCCACGGTATCATTATGTTATAATACCGTTCTTTGTGATTGGAACTGTAAACTTTTTCAGCCGTGGTTTCGGTGAGATCAAATGCCTGAAACCGGTTTCGAAGTTTGCAGGTATAGCTTTCACGGTTTTTGTACTTGCAGTATGGGCATCAGAGTTTTACTTACTTTATTTTAAGTCTAATTGAAGAAGGTTCTCATTTTAACATACTATTGGCCGCCAAGCGGCGGTGCCGGAGTTCAAAGGATTTTGAAGTTCTGCAAGCATCTTCCGCAGTTGGGCTACAAGCCGTATGTTGTAACAGTTGATGAAAATGTCGGCAGTTATCCGGCGATTGATCATACTTTTGAAAAAGACATACCGTCAGAGGCAGAAATTTACAGAACTGATACTTTCGAGCCGTTTAACATTTATTCGAAGCTCATTGGAAAAAAGAGCATACCAACCGGATTTTCTAATGAAAGCAATCCGGGGGCATTGCAGAAAATTACCAGGTTCATACGTGGAAACTTTTTCATACCTGATGCAAGAAGAGGCTGGGTTAAGTTTGCAACAAGAGAGGCAGGGAGGCTGATTGAAAACGAGAAAATAGATACAGTATTTTGTACTAGTCCGCCGCACTCTGTTCAGTTGTGTGGTCTGTATCTGAAAAAGAAGTACGGAGTGAAATGGATAGCGGATCTTCGGGATCCCTGGACAGACATTTATTATTATGACGAATTCTATCACATGCCATTTGCAAAGATCACGGACAGGATCCTCGAGAGAAAAGTTCTGGAAAATGCTGACTCAGTTATCACTGTCAGTGATGAGTTGAAGCAACTGTTTCTGTCCAAGTCGAAGAAGATCTCGCCTTCAAAGATATATGTAATTCAGAACGGGTATGACGAAGATGATTTTAGAGGAATTGAAGGAGAGCCGGGAAATGACTTTGTAATAAGTTACACGGGCACTTTGGCGGACAGTTACGACCCCACAGTGTTTCTCCGGGCACTGAGAACTGCAATTGAGAAGACAAAAGGAATACGTATTGTCCTGCATTTGATCGGAAATCCGTCAGAGAGTGTGATGAAGAAAGCGGCAGAGCTTTCAATTGCAGACAATGTAAAATTCACTCCGACCGTAACTCATGACAAATCAGTCAGGATGCTTCTGGACAGCGATGCATTGCTGTTGATCATTCCGAATGTGAAAAATGATAAAGGCATTCTTACCGGAAAGCTATTTGAATATCTAGCATCACGAAAGCCAATAATTGCTATTGGTCCAGTTGAAGGCGATGCTGATAAAATAATAAAGGAGTGCAAAGCAGGGAGAATGTTCTCACGAGAGGATGAGAGCGAAATTACAGGATACATTCTTGAACTGGCCGATAAGAAACAAAGACACGAGGATCTATCAAATGATGATGAGACATTCCGAAAGTATTCAAGAAGAGCTCAGGCGGAAGAGCTTTGCAGGGTCTTGAAGAGTCTGCAATGAATCTTCAATCATTATGAAAACTCAAAACGAAGTAAAGTAATTAGATTGTTTACGGCAATTAAACTATTTTTGAAAAATTTTTCTGACAAATGGCAAAAGACAAACCGAAGATAAGGACCGGTACATCCGGAATAGCAAAGAAACAGGCAGAAGGTTCAATTGATTTTGGAAAATACGATACGCTGATCTATGTTGGCATAATAATTCTGGCTGTCCTTGTATTTTTCAAGGATGGCGTGTTCGGTGGAAAAGTATTTGCAACGAGCGATAATATTGCTTTTGACAGTTTCCGGACGTTTCTTGATGATGCAAAGAAGAGCGGAATTTTTCCACTCTGGACTCCTTATATATTCATGGGAATGCCTAACTTTCCAGTGATCGGTTACAATCCGAGAGTATATGATTTCTTCTATTACATATGGGACGGCGTTTTTGGTTTCATTACAAGCTCTTCCACCAACACAGTCCTTCCGATAGTAATGTACTATGTGATCTTCGGAATTGGTTTTTACTTCTATTCCAATTACAGATTCAAGAATAAGCTGATTGCTCTCTACTGTGCATTGGCTGCCACCTTTACGACTGATTTGATACAGAGAATTGTTGTCGGGCATAACACCAAGGTTCTTTCACTGGCATTCTTTCCTCTCATTCTGTTGATCATCGACAAACTCATATATTCATTTACACACAGGGATAAAGGAATCTTCACGGCTTCGAATCTGCTGAACTTATTCTTTCTGGCATTGATGCTGCACATTCAGCTAAACTCGAATCACATACAAATGATCTTCTATGCATATCTGATGATCGGCATCTACTTTTTGTATCTGATCATTTACAGTTTCGTGAAGAAAGAGAATTTCGCTGGTATGATAAAAGCAGGAGTGTTCTTTGTGGTTGCCGCCGTTATTGCTGTTGCAATGAATGCAGATGTGCTGATGACAATGAAGGAATACAACAAGTATTCGATAAGAGGCGAAGCGGGTATTGAAGCAAAGCTTGATCCAAAAGTTGCCAATGACACTCCTTTGGATTATCAGTATGCAACCAATTGGTCATTTAGTCCGGGTGAAGTGCTGACTTTTGTTCTTCCATATTACTACGGTTTCGGAGATGTTCAGGTGCAAGGTCAGAAGGCAAATCTGTACTGGGGGCAGATGCCGTTCACGACTAACCCTATGTACTTTGGAGTTATTGTGCTTGTACTCGGAATAATTGGAATCTGGTATAACTTCCGGCGAAATCCTGTTGTGCAGGCATTCACTGTGATAGCATTCCTGTTTTTGTTCATGTCATTCGGAAGAAATTTCTCCGTGATATATGATCTGTTCTTCAATTACTTCCCGTATTTCAGCAGTTTCCGAGCCCCCGTGATGATACATCACTTCATGGACATTGCAATTGTGATTCTTTCAGGATATGGACTGAAGTCAATTGTTGATGCTGCTGCGATTGCCGGAAGCAGTGAAAGATTCAAGAAAATATCTTACGCATTCTTCGGAGTTGCAGGCTTGATGATACTCGTTTCCATATTCGGATTTCAGGATTCATACGCATCTTCAATTGCAAATAGTCCTCTTGCCGAAAAGCTGAAACAGCAGGGAGCAAATTCCCAGCAAATATCACAGTACATTAAGCAGATCTCAACCATTGCTTATGAAAACATACTTAGCGATCTGAGGCTTCACGGTTTTTTCATTGCGCTGCTTACTGCGCTTGCATACTTCTATGTTACTGGGAAAGTAAAAGTTAAGATGTTTCTTGCAGGCGTGATACTTCTTACAATTTTCGATCTCTGGAATGTGAATTTCAAGACTCTTCACTGGGATAATCCCGGAGATCAAAAGAGTGCATTTGCAGAGAAAGATTATGTAACATGGCTGAATAAGAATGAACCTGATCCATATTCTTACCGTGTGGCTGAACTCCGCGGCGGCAATCTGGTCACCGACAACTCGCTTGCATATTTCAGGATACATGCATTCAACGGTTACCAGGGTGCAAAGATAAGGATCTATCAGGATGCCATAGATGTGGCTGGAGGAGAGAATCCCTTGTTGCTTACACTTGGCGGAGTAAAATATGTGATCTCTGAATCTCCTTTGCAGGATACAAATTTTGTTCTGGCATTCAAGGGAACGGGCGGCAATGTTTACAGGAACAAGGCATTCAGCTCGAAGACATATTTTGTTGATGAGTATAAAGTTGAGAAAGACATAAACATTCTCAACAATATTCGTGAAATGAATTTTGATCCGGAAGAGATTGCATATCTTGAGAATGATCCCGGTGTTAAGATCGATAAGCCGGATTCAACTGCATCGGTTAAACTTGTAAAAGCAGACATTCACAATCTTGAGTACGAAGCAAATGCAAGCGGTAACAATCTTATTGTTTTCAGTGAGATCTACTTGCCGTTTGGATGGAAAGCATATGTTAACGGAAGTGAAGCTGAGGTATTGAAGACCAATTACATACTGCGTTCTCTAATTGTTCCAAAAGGAAAGAATAAGATCGAGTTCAGGTATGAGCCGCAAACATATTATACCGGAAAATCAATTAGCATGGGAGCAAATGTACTGCTGGGATTGATACTTATTGCCGGCGTGATAGGATTTGCAGGAAGCCGTAAGAAGGAAGTTGCATCAGTCAATGCTTCAGATCCAATCAGCAAAGAGTAACATGAAAAGATCTTATTCAGACAAAGTAATGTGCTTCTTTAAAGGAATGTGAGATGTGCGGAATATTCGGTGTTCTGAAACTTGATGGTCAGGGCGTAAACCTGAACCGGCTTCAGAATGCTGTGAACATAATCAAGCACAGAGGTCCTGATGACGAAGGCTACGCATTATTTGAAACTTCCTCAGGAATCATAAAGGAATGCTATGGCGAAACTTCACAGCTCAAGAAAGGAAGCCACATACTTTCAAATGAAGCGGACAGCTTTGATCTTGCTTTGGGATTCAGGAGACTCTCCATTTTGGATCTCTCGCCAAACGGGCATCAGCCGTTTACAAATAATGATAAATCTGTTTGCCTGATCTTCAACGGAGAGATCTACAACTACATTGAACTGCGCCAGGAACTTCTCGCCAAGGGATACAAATTCAGAACCGGAACAGATACGGAAGTGATACTCAATTCATATCTTGAATGGGGAACAGATTGTCTTTCCAGATTCAACGGCATGTGGGCAATTGCATTGTATGATGCGAAGAAGGATCTCTTGTTCTGCTCAAGGGACAGATTCGGAGTGAAGCCGTTCTATTATTTTCATAATGAAAAGTATTTTGTATTTGCTTCAGAGTTGAAGTCGATTATAGAGTATTTCAGAGATGATCCAACATTCACGAAGAAACTAAATGAGGATATTGTTTACGATTATCTTCTGAACAATTTTGTTGATCACACGGCAAGGACTTTCATTTCCGGCATCAATCATCTTCCTCCATCGAATTACATAACTTTTGAGAACAAGAAGTTCAACACAGGCAAATATTTTACTCTTGGAGTAAACAAAGAAATTGGCAGTTACGAGAATGAAGTTTTTGACGGATTGAAAAATACTTATTCGTCATTGCTCAAGGATGCTGTCAATTTGAGATTGAGAGCAGATGTTCCTGTTGGTACATGCCTTAGCGGAGGACTTGATTCATCAAGCATAACATCTATCATCAGCAATATCATTATCAGCGAAGGAGCGCGGGAACAAATAGGAGACAGGCAGAAAACATTCTCCGCAGTTTACGATGATGAATTGTATGATGAAAGAAAATTCATTGAGAGAATTGTAAAGGAATCAGAATGTGCTTCTCATTATGTGTTTCCCGACAAAGCTGATTTCGTTAAGGAGGCAGAGGATTTCATTTTTCAGCTTGACGAGCCTGTAGCGGGAACATCTCCTTATGCACAATGGAATGTCATGCGGCTAGCCCGGGAGAATGGAGTAACCGTGCTACTTGACGGACAGGGCGCTGACGAATCGCTGGGCGGTTACGAAGTTTATTTCGGATTTTTATACTCCAATCTTTTCCGAAATGGAAATTATGTAAGTCTGTTGACAGAGGTCTTGAAAAATTTCAGAAAGGGAATGGAAATCTCGTCACGGGGATTGAAATATTATCTGACTCAGAAGAGCGGTAATTTAAAGAGTACAACTGCCGGTTATTACAAATCGGAATTCATAAATCGTCACAAAGACAGAAATGTATTGTCATACAGAACAACAGACAATCTGAATGTGAAACTTTACGAAGATCTTACTTCGTATATTCTTCCGTCACTGTTGCGATATGAAGACAGGAATGCAATGAGATTCTCGATAGAATCCCGGACGCCGTTTTTGGATTACAGACTGGTGAAGCTGCTTTTTGAAACCGAGGGAATTTACAAGATTCATAATGGCTGGAGCAAGTGGATCCTGAGAAACGCAATGAACGGAAAGCTGCCGGATGAGATAGCATGGAGAAGAGATAAGAAAGGATTTCCTACACCTGAAAGAAACTGGATGATGAAACTCAAAGATGATTTCATCCAAACCATGAAGAATGACAGATCAGGAGTAGCCAAGCTGTTTGAAATGCAAAAGATAATTTCCGATTATGACAGAATCTGTACTGATCCGAACATCAAATCGCATTTCCTGTGGAAGATCTATAATCTGGTGAAATGGTGCAGGTTATATGGCGTGACAAACTGAAGTCAAATCATCTTTAAATAAATAAATTCATTGCTATGGATAAAGGCATGCAGACAATGATCGACAATCTCAAGAAGAATACGGGTAAAACTCTTGAAGAATGGGTTGCGATTGTAAAGAAGAAGAGTTTTGAAAAGCATGGTGAAATAATGAAGTTTCTGAAAGAAGAGCATTCGCTTTCTCACGGATTCGCGAATCTAATAGCTCTCAGCTCTAAAGGTCAGATTGCAGATTCGCAGGAAAGCGGAGAGAGACTTATTGAAACACAGTACAAGGGTAAGGAGAATCTCAAGCCTTTCTACGATAAGCTTTTAACGGAAATAGTAAAGCTGGGAAAAGATATTGAGATCGCACCGAAGAATGCGTATGTGAGCCTAAGGAGAAAGAAACAGTTTGCCATGCTGATACCCGCAACAAAGACAAGGTATGAAATCGGCTTGAACTTGAAAGGGCAATCCGGCAAAGGAATTCTTGAGGAAGTTAAAGCAGCTAATTCAATGTGTACTCATAAGATAAAGCTTGAGAGTTTAGATGAGATCACGCCGGAAGTTCTACAGTGGATTCGTGCTGCATATGAAGCGGCCGGATAAACAGAGATGGAGACATAGAGCGGAAGAATATTTTTCATGCGAAGAAGCAAAGGTGCTGAGAAGAAAAAGTTGTAATAGTCCCGGCGATCAGTTGTTTGTTTGGGGTGAAGAGATTTTTTAGTATTGCAAGATTAAGAGTTCAATGAAACCATACAAATGTTATCACAACTGATTTTCATTGCAGCAGGCGGATCGCTTGGATGCGTTGCAAGATATGGTGTCTCAGTCATGATCCAAAACTCAGCAGGCACTTCATTTCCTTGGGGCACGCTGGCGGTTAACATAATAGGATCATTTCTGATAGGATTTCTTGCAGAGATGTTTGATGAAATGATCGTGCCATCTCAATGGAGAAGTTTTGCAACGATTGGTTTCTTGGGAGGGTTCACAACCTTTTCCACTTTTTCTCTCGAAACAATGAATCTGCTCAGGGAAGGAGAATATTTCTATGCAATATCAAACTTGCTTTCTAGTAACCTGCTCGGGATATTGGCAGTTATTGCAGGAATATTTTCGTTCAGGATCATCCACAAACTTATAAGCGGAAATTGAATTATGGTTGAATTCAAGGAAAGGGTTTTGCTGAGAATATTCACCGGTGAGTCTGAAAAAATTGACGGCAAGCCGGCATTTGAGATGATTGTGGAAATGGCAAAGTCTAAGGGAGTTGCAGGTGTGACAGTGCTAAAAGGAATTATGGGTTTTGGAACACACAGAAAAATTCATTCATCCAAACTTCTTGATTTGTCAACTGATCTGCCAATAGTGATTGAGGTTGTTGATGAAGAAATTGTCATTGAAGATTTACTTAAAGAGCTCAGCAGTATTTTAAAGTCGGGTACAGCTACGACAGAAAAAATACGTGTCTTTAACTTCGGGTGAACTTAACCTGTGTTGGACAAAGAAATGCATAGCCATTTTGGATACTAGCTAATCAAATTATTCATTTTCCGGTTTTCACTTCAGACAAGCGAAGCAGATATCCTTGAAATACAGATCTTAAAACTCAAAATGTTTGGAATATTTCGTGGAATAGTCACAACTGCCAATTTTAGATTGTACATTATTATTACCTCTTGAAATTCGTATTTTGCGTTTAATGAAAAAAACAGTTTCACTACATACCCTGGGCTGCAAGCTCAATTACAGCGAGACCTCCTCGATTGCCGGACAATTCACTTCACGTGGCTTTGAAGTTCTTGAATACGGAATCGCTTCAGATGTTTTCGTGCTTAACACTTGTTCAGTTACTGAAAATGCTGACAGGGAATGCAGACAGATTGTCAGAGGCATTATCAGAAAGAATCCCAATGCCTACGTAATAGTTACCGGATGTTATGCGCAACTGCAGCCGGAGGAGATTGCATCTATAGAAGGTGTTGATCTTGTGCTGGGGGCAAACGAAAAGTTTCGTGTTTTTGATTACATAGAAAATCTTGAAAAGAAAGATGTCTCATGCATATTCAGATCTCCTCACGAAAATATCAAAGGAATTGACGAAGCTTACTCTGCGGACTCGGACTCGAGAACAAGGGCATTTCTTAAGATACAGGACGGATGTGATTACAAGTGCTCATTTTGTACTATACCCCTTGCAAGAGGAAAATCAAGAAGTCTTCCTCTGCAAAGTGTCATAGAAAATGCAAAGAGACTTATAGACTCCGGTTACAAGGAAATTGTGCTTACGGGAGTGAACACGGGAGATTATGACTATGAAGGCAAGAGATTGGTAGATGTCATGACCGATCTAGAGAAACTTGACATTCCGAGATTAAGGGTTAGTTCCATTGAGCCGAATCTCATCACAGATGAGATAATAGACATTGTTGCAGACTCAGGTAGATTCTGTAAACACTTTCACATCCCGCTGCAGAGCGGCGATCCGGAAATTCTTAAAGGGATGCGTCGCCGCTATACAACCGAGCATTATTCAGAGCTGATCTCAAAGATCAACAGCAGCATTCCATTGGCAGGAATTGGAGTGGATGTTATAACCGGCTTTCCGGGTGAAGATGAAGAGAGATTCAGAAATACATTTGAATTCATAGACTCGTTGAAAGTAAGCTATCTGCATGTATTCACATATTCAGAAAGAAGAGATACTGATGCTGCGTTGATGAAAGGAAGAGTTGATGTTCATGAAAGGAGAGCAAGGAACGAAATTCTCCGCAATCTTTCCGCAAAGAAGAAGTTTGAGTTTTATGAATTGAATGCCGGAACAGAAGCAACTGTCTTGTTCGAATCACCAAAGGAGAACGGAACCGTTGAAGGCTATACATCAAACTATATTCGCGTCAGGTCAGACCGGGCAGAGAGTCTTGCAAACAGAATAGAGCGTGTAATTCTCCATTCACCCGACGGAAGAGAATTGCTTGCGTGTTCACACATAAGCAGAGAAACGGTTTCAGTATAGAAGAAGATGAAATTATTTCTCATAAGACATACTACTCCGTTAGAAAAAGAAACGAAGACCGTCAGGTCCGATGACCTGAGATTTATAACGGGTGATGGAAGGGTGCTGGCAAGAAGAGTTTTCGGCTCACTGAAGAAGAGATTGACTGACATAGAACAGATATTCACCAGCCCGTTGATAAGAGCGGTACAAACTGCTGAGATACTGGCTTCGACAATTGAATTTAAAGGAGAAGTAGAGTTGGTGAACGAGTTGAAAAATGAATCATCTGTATCATCGGTCATATCACTGCTCGAAATGCACAGCTCTTTGAATGAGATAGCTTTGGTGGGACACGAGCCGAAGATGAGCATACTTCTTAGCACTCTTTGCGGAAGTACTTCGGGAATAGGCGGGTTTGCCAAGTGCGGAATTGCGTTGCTGGATTATGATCCAAAGTTTCATGCCGGTAAATTTATCGGCTACTTCGATCCCAAGAGACTTGAGAATGCAAGATGAGTAAAATTATTGAAACTGAAGATCTTGCCTTTTCATATAACGAAAACATTGGCAGACAGTTCGAGTTAAGGGAAGTAAGTATTGAAATTGAAAATAATTCATTCGCTTCAGTAATTGGAAGGAACGGCTCCGGAAAATCCACTCTGATCAAACTGCTTGCGGGACAGTTCGGAAGTTATGACGGAAGGATACTGCTTGCCGGAAAAGACATCAGAGAATATGGCAGGAGAGAATTAGCAGGAAAACTTGCATACTTGCCGCAAAGTGTTGCAGTTGTCAATGATGCCATAGAGGTCAGAGAGTTGATTATGCTTGGAAGGTATCATTCCAAGCGGGCATTTGAATTCTCCAATAATCCGGATGACAGAAGAATTACTGATCAATGCATTTCACAGCTTGGGATAGAGAATATTGCAGGCATGAGGTTCAGTGATCTTTCAGGCGGACAAAGGCAGAAAGCATTTATAGCGATGACACTGGTTCAACTTGATATTACTTCAGATCTTTCTGAAAAGGTGCTTATTGTGGATGAACCGCTGACATTTCTTGATGTAAATCATCAGTATGAAGTTTTCAATCTTTTAAAGAAACTAAACGGAACCGGGCTGACTATAGTTGCTGTTATTCATGATCTCAATATTGCACTGAGCTTCACGGAAAAATGTATTTTGATGAACAATGGAAGTGTTGTAAAATCTGATTATACTTCTCAGGTAATTACAGAAGATATGCTACGGGAGCATTTCTTCATTGAAAGCAAGATAACAGAGTACGAGAAGAATTTTTTCATAAATTACATAACATAAATCACAATTCCAGGTAATGTCATATAAGAAGATACTTGTTGAACAAAACGGGTTGACCCGAAGGATTACTCTGAACCGGCCGGAGAAGAGAAACTCGCTCGATGAAGAAATGATTGCCGAGCTTACAGATGCAATGACAACGGTCTCCGGAGATGCTGATACAGGAACTGTATTGCTGACGGGTGCAGGAGGAAATTTCTGTTCGGGATTATTTCTCGATTATCTTCAGAAGATTTCTGAATACGACATACTTGAGAACAGGGCAGACTCATCAAGATTCAAAAGTCTTCTACTGTCCATTTACAATTGCAGAAAGCCGGTCGTTGCAATGGTTGACGGATATGCACTTGCCGGCGGTTGCGGAATTGCGAGCGCTTGTGATTTTATTGTTGCATCAGACAAAGCGCAGTTCGGATATACAGAAGTGAAGATCGGATTTATTCCGGCCATAGTAATGGTATTCCTGCTAAAGCGGGTCACGGAAAAAGATGCAAAGGATCTTTTGCTGACCTCTCGGTTCATAACAGGCGAGGAAGCAGTAAGCATGGGATTTGCAAACTGCGTTGTTCCTCAGGATCAGCTCGAGGCAAAAGCAACAGAGATATGCAACGGACTGAACAGTCTTCCTCCAAGTTCGATCTCACTCACCAAAGAGATGTTCAGCAATATTAATTCCATGAGTTTTGAATCCGCGCTTGAGTATGCAGTTGATCTGAATGCAATCACAAGAATGACAGATGCTTGCAGAAAAGGTGTATCAAATTTTTTAACAAAAAGCAGCAAATAAAAATAAGACAACAATGAACAAAGGACTTAAGTTTGACACAATTCAATATCTTGACAGAAACGAATCGCAATACGGACCAACTCCGAATGTGTACGAATATCTGAAGAATGTCGGCATTGGTGATGTTGCATGGTACTCGCGTGATTTTGCAAGAGGAGTGAAATCAAAACTTTCAGAGAGGATTGCCGGCGACTTCGGTTTCAAAGAAACCCAGATAATACTTTCATACGGAAGCGAGGATATACTCAAGCAACTGATCCACAGATATATTACCCGTGGCGACAAGGTTTTAATACCAAAAGAGGCATGGTGGTATTATAAGAAAGTTGCATACGAAGTTGGGGGATTCAATGTTGAGTATCCAATGGTAAAGGGAAAGCTCGACGGAGTTGATTCATATCTTTATGATGTTGAAAAGATGATACAGATTTATGAGAGAGAGAGGCCGAGGATCGTTGTCATTGCATCACCGAATAATCCAACGGGCAATATGATTTCAAAGGAAGACCTTGGCAAATTTCTGGATGTTTGCAGAGGTGCGATTGTGATGATAGATGAAGCTTACTGGGGATTCGGCTCGACGGACAACAGTTACATCAAGCCTTACATAGACGAATATCCGAATCTCATAATCTGCAGAACTTTTTCAAAATACTTTGCACTTGCAGGTGCCCGGGTCGGTTTCAGTTTTGCGGGAAACAATCTTGAAGAGCTCAAAGGATATACAACGAGATACCTCGGTTACAATCTTATCTCGGAGAACCTTGCGATGCTGGCTCTTGATGACAAGGAGTATTATCAGAAAGTGACTGCCATGATGCAGGAAGACAAAGAATATTTCTACAAAGAATTCGCTTCAATGCCCGGCTTCAAGGCATACAAATCATTCTCTAACTTCATGCTGGTTGATATGCCAAAGGATATTCGCAAGGGTCTTGACAAATTTCTGAAAGAAAGAAACATACTGATCAAATTCCTTGACGAAGAGGCATTTAAGACGGAAACAAGAATAACACTTGGAACCAGAGAGCAAAATTACTATCTCATCGAGTGTATCAGAGAATTTCTAAAGCAGTAGATTGAAATCGGAAAAAACCAAAACAAAGACAACAAAGAACTCATCAGGCGGGAGTTCAAAGTATGTACTCATCGCAGTCATAATTGCAGTTGCCGGATACTTTGCTTATGAGTACGGATTCAAAGAGGAAGTTAAGTTAAGTGCACCTGTTGTAGTAGATCCGAGAGAAAGAGTAAAGAGTGTGAAGGAGCCTCAGTTTGTTAAGGAAGGAGAGCTCGAATTTCTCAAGAAGGACAGAAAGACTGTTGTCAGGAAAATAGAAGTGGAAATAGCTGACAATGACAGGGAGCGTGAGATAGGGCTTATGTACAGAAAATCCATGGATGACTCGAGGGGAATGCTTTTTATTTTTCCAAAGCAGGAGTTGCAATCATTCTGGATGAAGAACACTATCATCCCGCTTGATATAATGTATGTCAGCTCCGACAAAGAAATTGTGAAGATCTACAGGAACACGACTCCTTTTTCTGAGAACTCTTTGCCATCCGGAAAACCGGCAATGTATGTTGTGGAAGTCGCAGGCGGATTTTCTGAGAGGCATGGCATTACAGAAGGCGATTTTGTTTCGTTTGTCCGTTAATTATTCCTGATAGGAACAGGGCTTACGCAATGTAAGAAACAGCAAATCAATCGTGTCTGCTCAAGATGCTGCAGTAATTGGGGAAGGACTTTGAACAAGTACTTCTTTTTTTCAGGAAAATCTTTCAACTAAAATTTTCTCCTCTTGCACTCCTAATGTGGCAAGAGATGTTGTTACAGATTCGACCATTCCCGCCGGACCGATTACAAAATAGAAATTCTCTTTTGGGCTAACGATATGCTTCTCAAGAATATCCCTTGTAATAAATCCTTCTTCAGATTCTTCTGAAGCATCTGAAGCATTTTCAAATACAGGAATGAACTTCAGAGGTGAATTCAGTTTTTGCCACTCTAAAAACTCATTAAGGAATGCCGACTCTTCCCGGTTTTTGTTTCCGTAAATAACGAGCATCTTCCTTGTCGATTTACCCAATAGCTCACTTTCAACCAACCCGCGTACAGGAGTAATGCCCGTGCCTCCGGCGATGAAAACTACGGGAATATTTTTATCTCCGGGTAATGCCAATTCTCCTTTCGGTTCACTCACTAAGATTTCTTCATCTGTTTTCAACTTCATAAGATTTTGTGAAAACGCAGAATCTCCTATTCGTACAACTATCATTATTACACCACTCTCAGACGGTGCATTGGCAATTGACATTGGCCTTGTGTTTCCTTTTTTATCATCAAGAGAAGGAAACGGGATTTCGAAATGTGCATATTGTCCTGCCTTATACTTGAAACCGGAATCATTGACGTCGAACAGAAATGCAATTCTGCTTTTTGCGACTTCTTTCTTCTCTATGAGCCTTGCCTTAAACTTGTTCAAATGAATGTATTTAGTGTGCAAAGTAGCTCATAAGTTGTTCTTATTAAATGGATATGCCAATGGCTCAATGCTGATTCTTGTGTGGGAAAAAAAGGACATAACAAATGACAGACTACTGCGTATATTTGCTGTACATCAACTATAAAAAAATCATGAACATTCTCATTCTTGGCGGCACGATCTTTCTTGGAAAACACATTGTAATAGAGGCTCTAAAACGAGGACACAAGGTTACACTTTTCAATCGAGGCAAGCATAATCCCGGGCTTTTTCCGGAAGTTGAAAAAATTCATGGAGACAGACTCACGGATCTCAGTAAACTTGGTGACAGAAAGTTTGACTCTGTTATTGACACTTGCGGTTATTTTCCCCGCGCGCTGAATATCTCCACGAAGTTCTTCCGGGACAATGTTCCTCATTACACTTTCATCTCCAGCATATCAGTTTATAAAAATCTCACGGAAATTGGTATAACTGAAGACTCTGAAGTGGGGACACTTGAGGATGAAAGCAATGAAGAATACATGTCGGAAGCTTACGGTCCTTTGAAGCGGCTGTGCGAGAAAGTTGTTGAAGAAAATTATGGTGATAAGGGTCTTAATATCCGTTCCGGATTAATTATAGGTTATGATGATCTTTCAGACAGATTCTCTTACTGGCCTGCAAGAACTTCTCTTGGCGGAAGGATGGCGGTGCCGGATGATTTCGATATGCAGGTTCAGTACATTGATGTAAAGGATCTTTCCTCTTTTACATTAGACATGGCTGAAAAAAGTGCCGGCGGGATATATAATGTTACCGGTCCTGAAACTAAAACAACATTCGGCGAGCTGCTTTCGAAATGCATCGAAGTTACTGGAGTCACTCCTGAGTTTGTAAAAATGAACGAGGAATTTCTAATGAAAAATGAAATTGCACCATATAGGGATTTTCCACTTTGGGTTCCAAAAGACTGGTCAGGGACAAATTCAGTGAATATTTCCAAAGCTCTGAATGAAGGAATGAAAATCTCTCCTGTTGAGAATACTATCAAAGATGTACTTGCCTATCTGGCGTCTCGGGAAGATAAAAAACTGAGGTCAGGTCTAACTCCGGATCGCGAGAAGGAACTGATTGAACTTTTTGAGAGTGAGCAGAAATAAGACTGAATGACAATAAGATTTCGGATTGTTTTGGTAGTATCCGGCAAATGTTAATCATGATTTTCTGTTAGACGTAAAACATCAGTAATATAAAAGCTCAATGACTCCTGCCAAGCATTTAAAAATGGCTTTGACGGGATATAATTGAGCTTTTTTCGTGTAATGACCAATTCAAGAGCATTCATGAAAGGAAGCTAAAATCATAAATCAAACATTTCAATTACAGATTCTTATTCCTATATTGTGCGACATAAAAGCAAAAGATTTTTCAAATTTAACGAAACGTTCCAAAATGAAAAGAAAGCTAACAACAAGCTTTGTCTGTATTCTTTTTGTCTCACTGTTCATTTCCTCGACATCAAGCTCACAGGTAAAGAAGCAATACAATCTCTTCACAACCAGTGACAATTCTTCACTGCTCAACAATGAACTCAAAGGCGTAGTTACGGATGCCGAGATCTTCAACCTTAACAAAGATGAACTAAACAGCCTTTGTGACAACAAGAATCCGGAGATTACATTTCAGATACCATATAAGAATAATGTTTACAATGTAAGTCTTGAGAGATTTGATATTTTTACTCCCAATGCAAAAATTGTTGAAAGAACTGCACAGGGAAATCAGGAAATAACTCTGAACGACCTGGCTGTTACATACAGAGGAAAGCTCGAAGGCTTCGATAATACAATGATTTCAGTTACATTTTCGAGAGATAATGTTGTAGGTCTGATGATCTCCGGCAATGACAACTTTGTTATCGGACAAGTAAAGAATAAACTTGGACAGGAAACAGGAAAGTATGCATTATACAAGGAAAGCGACCTGCTTTCGAAAAATGATTTCAACTGTTTTGCAGATGACAATCTGACTTCAGAGCAAATTGAAAATATAAAAAGAGCTGTCGGTAAAGAGATCAAAGATGCAAGTCCGACAGACCTCTACATTGCTGAAATCGCAATTGAAATTGACTATGCAACTTATATTGCCTATCAGCAATCTGTTCAAACAGCGACCAACTATGCTGTTTCAGTAATGTCAGCTGTATCTTCCGTTTATATGAAGGAAGTGAATGTGAAACTTGTGATTCCATATCTGAGAGTTTGGACAACACCCGATCCATATACAGGAACAAATTCCAGTTCAGTGTTAAATCAGTTCAGAGCTGAATGGAATGCAAACCAGCAATCAGTCCAAAGAACTCTTGCTCACATGATAAGCCGAAGGGCCGGAAACATGGGTGGAATTGCCTGGGTTGGAGCATTGTGTTCAAGCACAAGCGGCGGATTCGGCTATGCATTCAGCAACACTGACGGACCGATTCTTCCATTACCAACTTATTCATGGGATGTAATGGTAGTTGCGCATGAAACAGGCCACAATTTTGGTTCACCGCATACACACAGCTGCAGCTGGAATGGCGGACCAATCGACAGTTGCTATCAAACAGAAGGCGGATGCTATACAGGACCGGCAATTCCGAGAGTCGGCACTATTATGAGCTATTGCCATCTTAACGGGTCCATAAGTCTGGTTCAGGGATTCGGACCAATGCCGAGAGAAGTTTTGAGAAACGGAGCTGAATCTGCCGGATGCATGTATGTTTCCTCCAGGCCACTTTCCTTAGGTTATCCTAACGGCGGAGAATCATTCAGAACAGGCAACTCAACTGTGATTTATTGGGGATCATCATTGACAGGAAATGTGAATCTCGAATTGTCGGTAAACAACGGCTCAACATGGCAGACAATTCAGAACAATGTGCCTGGTTCACAAAGACAATATGACTGGATGTTGCCGGCAATAGCAACAACTCAGCAAGCCAAGATCAGGATCATAGACTCATCAAACCCTTCGGTTGGTGATACTTGCGATGCAGCATTCAGGATCATTCTGAATCTAAATGCATTCAATGTAGTTTCACCTCCGTCACTAACAAGGATCGAAGTTGCTCAGAATATGACCGGAACCCAGCAATTCGTCTGGAATTCTGCCGGCACCGACAATTCCATCAGGTATAAGATCAAATTCAGAAAGATCGGAACTACTGTTGATTACTCATACACAAGCGACAACAACGGCGCTGATACGGTCATTACTATGAGAAAGAGTTTCCTTGACACACTCGCACAAACAATGGGAACTACCGGTGACTCAGTAAGAGCAAGTTGGAGAGGTTGGGCATATAACGGGTTTGATTCCTCATCAGCTGCAAATTCATTCCTTGTTACATTTGTCAGAACTTCCGTCGGCATTAATGTAATTTCATCTGCTGTTCCTGAGCAATACAGTCTGGGTGACAATTATCCGAACCCGTTCAATCCATCAACAAAGATTAAGTTTGCCATTCCAAGTTCAGGCAATGTAGAGTTGAATGTATATGACTCAAGAGGAAGCCTTGTCGGCAAGCTAGTGAACCAAAAGCTTAACGCCGGACTTTATGAATATGAATTCAGTGCTGCCAATCTTCCAAGCGGTGTTTACTTCTACAGGTTGAA
>WBZL01000259.1_pt1 | contig 58136 bp, 46 predicted proteins | sample 5204291 | NCBI WGS metagenome assembly WBZL01 (sample SAMN12344345, study PRJNA552823) | activated sludge metagenome | biome: Activated sludge suspended growth; feature: Nitrification reactor; material: Wastewater; isolation source: activated sludge from nitrification reactor of wastewater... | reverse complement strand
GAAGGGCGCTTCGGTCGGCAGGGCCGTGAATGATAATCGGCGCATGTTGTCGCGCTGGGTGAGCTTCGTCATCTGGGCTGCCGTCGCGGCCAGCGCGGTGTTCTGGGGTCTGAGGCTCTTCACCCGGCCTCTGCCGCTGCCGCCGAACGCGGCCGTCGTGAGTGCGTCGCCGCCGCCGGTCGGCAACCTGTCGCGGCTGTTCGGTGCCGACAAACCGGTCGTCGCACCGGCGGCCGCCAAGCCCGTATCGGCGGTCGAGGCCTCGCGCTACCAGCTCATCGGCGTCGTGGCGCCGCGCGCCGACCGCGCGCGGGTGCAAGGCATCGCCTTGATCGCCGTCGACGGCAAGCCGCCGCGGGCCTTCCGGGTCGGTGCCCGCATCGAGGACGACCAGGTCCTGCAGGCGGTGCATGCGCGCGGCGCGTCGATCGGCCCGCGCGGAGGCGCGCCGCTGGCGACCCTCGAGCTGCCGGCCGTGCCACCGGCCAGCACGGCGGCGCCGGGCCCGCCGGTGGCCAGGCCGGCGATGCCGTTCCAGCCGCCGCCGCGGGCGGCTGGGGCGGCCGTGCGGCCGACCCGCCCGGCGCCGCAGAGCTTCGTGCCGCCGAATGCCTTCCCCCCAGCCATCAGGCCGCGCCTGCCGAGCGGTCTGACGATCCAGCCCCCTCCGGCCAACCTGCTGGCGCCGCAGCCGGCCGTCAACGCCGGGGGTGGGGGCGAGACGGCGACCCAGTGACCTGCCCGATCCGGGCCCCGCAGGCCCGGCGCGACGATGGCGACATCCAGCCCCCCACGGTCCCTGACGCCCTCCGAGGTCGCGGCGTGCAGCCAGGAGCTGCGCACCGGCCCGCCGTTCGCGCAGATGTCGCCGGCCGACGTCGAGCGCTTCGTGTCGGCTGCGGTGCAGACCCGGTGGTCGGCCGGTCAGGTGATGCTGCAACCCACCGATGGGCCGGTGGCACGCCTGCGCTGCGTCTGCCGGGGCGCGGTCAGCGGCCGGCAAGGCCTGGCCGAGCAGGCCGACGGCGGGTTCCAGTACGAAGCGGGTGACCTGTTCCCGGTGAGCGCGGTGCTCGGCGGGCGCGCCGTCACGGCCACCTACGAGGCCGTCGAGGACACCGTGTGCCTGGAGGTCGACGCCGCGGTCGTGCACGAGCTGGCCGCGCGCAGCGCGGCATTCGCGGCGGCGCTGAGCTCGCGGACGCAGCAGCTGCTGGAGCTGTCGCAGCGCGCGCTGCGTGCCACCCAGGCGTCGCTGGGCCTGACCGAATCCTCGCTCGAGGCGCCCCTGAGCGCGCTGCCGCGCAAGGCCGCGCTGGCGGTGCGGCCGGGCACGCCGCTGCGCCAGGCCTTGCAGCTGATGCACGACCGGCGCGTCGGGTCGGTGCTGGTCATCGACGAACCGGGGGCGCTGCACGGCATCCTGACCCGCCACGACGTGCTGGAGCGCGTGGCGCTGCGGCAGCCGCGTGCCGACGCGACGATCGACGACGTGATGACCCGGCCGGTGCACGCGCTGGACATCGGTCGCAGCGCCCAGGACGCCGTGCTGCTGATGTCGGCGCACGGCATCCGCCATGTGCCGCTGACCGAGCGCGGCCAGGTCGTCTCGCTGGTGTCGGAGCGCGACCTCTTCGCGCTGCAGCGTCGTTCGCTGCGCCAGATCAGCGGCCTGATCCGCGCTGCCACCGGGCTGCCGCAGCTCGTCGACGCGGCCGCGGAGATCCGCCGCTTCGCGCGGGACCTGGTGGCGCAGGGCCTGTCGGCCCGTTCGTTGACGCGCCTGCTGAGTCACCTGAACGATCTGCTGACCGAGCGCCTGGTCCGCATCCTGGTGCCGCGACACGGGCGCGACCTGCGTCAGGCCTGCTGGCTGGCCTTCGGGTCCGAGGGGCGATCGGAGCAGACCATCGCCACCGACCAGGACAACGGGCTGGTCTTCGTCAGCGCGCGGCCGGACGCCGACCGGCCAGCCTGGCTGGCCTTTGCCGACGCCGTCAACCAGGGGCTCGACGCCTGCGGCTACCCGCTGTGCAAGGGCAACGTGATGGCACGCAACCCGCAGTGCTGCCTGACCACCGACGAGTGGTGCGCGCGCTTTGCGCACTGGATGGAGCACGGTGCGCCCGAGGACTTGCTCAACGCCAGCATCTACTTCGACTTCCGTCCGTTGGCCGGTGATGCGGCGCTGGTCGAGCCGATGCGTCAGCTGGTGCAGCAGCGTGCCGCCCGTCTGCCGCGCTTCATGAAGCAGATGGCCGACAACGCGCTGCGCCACCGGCCGGCCCTGAACTGGCGCGGCGCGCTCGATCCGCAGGTCGACAAGAACGGCGAGTGGATCGACTTGAAGCTCAACGGCACCGCGATCTTCGTCGACACCGCGCGCCTGTACGCGCTGGCGCATGGCGTCGGCGAGACCGGCACGGTGGCGCGCTTCGAGGGTCTGCAGGACGTGCTGAAGGTGCCACGCGACGAGCTGCGGGCCTGGATCAGCGCCTTCGAATACCTGCAGATGTTCCGGCTGCGCATCCAGATGGAGGGCTCGGAACTCGACAACCCGAACCGCGTCGACCTGCGCACGCTCGACCACATCGACCGGCGCATCCTGCGCGAGTCGTTCCGCATGGCTCGTCTGCTGCAGCAGCGCCTGGAGCTGGACTACCGTCGCTGAAATCGGCGGTGCGGAGCCGGCCGAAGGGCCTGGGCTGGGCGAGGGCGCGGCCTGCCAGGACGGTGCCCGCCGGGCAGCCGATCAGTACAGCGCCTGCTTGCCGAAGCCGTGGTGGGGGTCGAAGTCGTCCTCGACCTCGAGGTCGATCTCGACCAGCGAGCCCGGCAACGACGGACCGGCGTCCTCGCCGTCGGCCACCTCGGTGAGCAGGGCCGCGGCACAGCGGATCATCGGCCACGCCAGCGCGGCGCCGGTGCCGTCCTGGCTCTGCATGCCCAGCTCGAGCAGGGCCGAGGCGCGGAACAGCGCCATCGCATGGTCCAGGCCCTGGTGCGGGTGGCTGCGACAGAACACGCAATAGTCGGTCACCGGCGGGGCGATGCGCGAGGCGACCATCAGCGCGGCACAGGCGGCGATGCCGTCGATGACGAGCAGGTGGCGCCGGCTGGCGGCCATCAACATCACGCCGGCCATCACCGCCACCTCGAAGCCACCGAAGGCGGCCAGCACCTCCACCGGCTCGACGGCCTGCCGGTGGCGTGCCTGCGCGGCCTGCAGCAGCTTGAGCACGCGGGCGAGCTCCTCGCGCGGCATGTCCGGGCCGGCGCGCAGCAGGTCGCGCAGCGAGCAGTCGGCCAGCCCGGCGAGGACCAGCGCCGCGCTCTCGTGCGAACCGAGTCCCAGTCCCGCGAAGATCGACATGTTGCCGCGCAGCTTGTTGCCCAGCTCCATGCCGGCACGCATCGCGGCATGCGCCTGCTCGATCGACATCGCGCCGGCGGCGCGGGCGTTGCGCGTGCCGTGCGCGATCTTGCGCATCAGCAGGCGGTCGTGCGCCGGCAGGTTGGCCGCGATGCCGCAGTCGATGACGGCCAGCTCGATCTGCTGGATGCGCGCAAACACCGACAGGGGCAGGCGGCCGGCCAGCAGGTCCTGCACCACCTCGTGGGTTTGGCGGCTGTCGGGGCCGCTCAGCCCGTCGACGGCCAGCCCGTGGTCGGACGCGAAGACCAGCATCTGCGGCTCGTGGAACTGCGGCTTGAGCGTGCGCTGCAGCAGCCCCAGGCGCAACGCCAGCGGTTCGAGCTGCCCCAGGCTGCCGCCGGTGACCGTGCGACGGCGCAGCTTGTCGAGCAGGGCGGTCTCGAGCTGCGGATGCGAGGTCGGCGAAACCAGCGAGCGGCTTTCGTGCATGCGCGCGCAGTGTACGGAAAGCCCGGCTAACGCAGGAACAAGCGATACACCGGGTTTCCGGTTTCCTCGGTGTGTGGGTACGACAGGGTCTGCAGGAACTCGCCGAAGGCCCGGTCATCGGCGGCAGGCACCTGGATGCCCACGAGGATGCGGCCGTGGTCGGCGCCCTGGTTGCGGTAGTGGAACAGGCTGATGTTCCAGTTGGGGTGCAACGCGGCCAGGAAGCGCATCAGCGCGCCCGGGCGTTCGGGGAACACGAAGCGGAACAGGCGCTCGTCGCGGGCCAGCTCGGAGTGGCCGCCGACCATGTGGCGCACGTGCTCCTTGGCCAGTTCGTCGTCGGTGAGGTTGACCGTGGCGAAGCCGTGGCGCACGAAGTGGCGTTCGATGCGTTCGGCCTCGTCGCGCTTGCTGATCGACAGGCCGACGAAGACATGCGCCACCTGCTCGTCGGAGATGCGGTAGTTGAACTCGGTCACCGAACGCGGCCCGATCAGCTCGCAGAAGCGCTTGAACGAGCCACGCTCCTCGGGGATGGTGACGGCGAACAGCGCCTCGCGGTGCTCGCCGAACTCGGCGCGCTCGGCGACGAAGCGCAGGCGGTCGAAGTTCATGTTGGCGCCGCAGGTCACGGCGACGAAGGTCTGGCCCTTGCACTTGTGGCGGGCCACGTACTGCTTGATGCCGGCCACGCCCATCGCGCCGGAAGGCTCGAGGATGCTGCGGGTGTCCTGGAACACGTCCTTGATGGCCGCGCAGACCTCGTCGGTGTCGACGACCACGAAGTCGTCGACCAGCGCGCGGGTCAGGCGCAGGGTCTCCTCGCCGACCAGCTTGACGGCGGTGCCGTCGGCGAACAGGCCCACGTCGGCCAGTTGCACGCGCTTGCCGGCCTTGACCGAGCGCACCATCGCATCGGAGTCGGTCGTCTGCACGCCGATCACGCGGATCTCCGGCCGCACCGACTTGATGTAGGCGGCCACGCCGGAGATCAAGCCGCCGCCACCGATGGCCACGAACACCGCGTCCAGCGGTCCCTGGTGCTGGCGCAGGATCTCCATCGCGATGGTGCCCTGGCCGGCGATGACATCGGGGTCGTCGAAGGGGTGCACGAAGGTCAGGTTCTGGTCCTTCTGCAGCCCCACGGCATGGGCGTAGGCATCCGAGTAGCTGTCGCCATGCAGCACGACCTCGCCGCCGAGTGCCGCGACGGCATCGACCTTCAGGCGCGGCGTCGTCACCGGCATCACGATCACCGCGCGACAGCCGAGCTTGCGCGCGCCCAGCGCCACGCCCTGGGCATGGTTGCCGGCGGATGCGCAGATGACGCCGCGATCCAGCTGCTCGCGCGTCAGGTGCGCCATCTTGTTGTAGGCGCCGCGCAGCTTGAAGCTGAACACCGCCTGCTGGTCCTCGCGCTTGAGCAGCACGTGGTTGCCGAGGCGCCGCGAGAGGCTGCGCGCGGGCTCGAGCGGGGACTCCTCGGCGACGTCGTAGACGCGCGCGGTCAGGATGCGCTTGAGGTAGTCGGCGGCGATGCGCGCGCTGCGCGGGCTGGGTGGCCGTGCCGGGGGCGCGGGGGTCGGTGGGGCGGCGCCGGCAGACATCGGAGGCCTCGGGCAGGGGTCGACGGGGGACGGGGCGCGGATCATACGGCAGCCCCTGCAGGCCCGATGGCGACCACCCGAGTCCCGTCGCGCCCAGAAAAAGGGCCCGAGACCGTGAGGTCCCGGGCCCAATCCACCATTGGAGGAGGTGGAGGAGACAACCATCGGATCGCGGCCTCGACCTCGATCCATGCGGCGCAGTCTAGCATTCCCATGTTGCAGCGCAATACGCCATTCGAGGGATGGCTCGCCGGAACGCGGGGCGATGTCGCGTGGGCACAATCAGCGCCGTCACGATGCAGGGGCGGCCGCGGCCGTACGGCGATGGAATGCACGATCAACTGGGTGCCTGCGGCGGGCATGGCCTTCGCGGCCGAGACCGGCAGTGGCCACGTGCTGATGATGGACGGCGCACCCGATGGCGGGGGGCGCAACCTGGCACCCCGGCCGATGGAGACCGTGCTGGCCGGCACCGGCGGCTGCACCGCCTACGACGTCGTGCTGATCCTCAAGCGCGGCCGGCACGACGTGCGGGGCTGCCAGGTGCGGCTGCAGGCCGATCGGGCCGCCAGCGACCCCAAGGTGTTCACGCGCATCCACATGCACTTCGTGGTCACCGGCAAGGACCTGCCCGAGGCCGCCGTGGCGCGGGCGATCGAGCTGTCACACGAACGCTACTGCTCGGCCACGGCGATGCTGGCCAAGACCGCCGAGGTGTCCATCACCCACGAGATCGTGGCCGGCTGAGCCGCGACATGGGCCTCGTCCGCTGCGGCGACGGTGCCGCAGCCGCAAACAGGTTCCGCGAGGGCCGCGGCGTCAGATCCGGTGCGCGGTGACGGTCATGACCTTGGCGGCCGCGCGCATCAACCAGCGTGCCGGGGCCGGCAGGGTCACGCCGCCGGCATCGCGCGCCTCGTCGGCATGGCGCCGCTCGTCGACCTTCATCTGCTCGACGATCTGGCGCGAGCGCTGGTCGGCGGCGGGCAGGCGGTCCAGGTGGCCGGCCAGGTGCTCCTCGACCTGGTTCTCGGTCTCGACGACGAAGCCCAGGCTGACCGCATCGCCCAGCCGGCCGGCGGCCAGGCCGATGGCGAAGGCGCCCGCGTACCACAGCGGGTTCAACAGGCTGACGCGTCCGTCCAGCTCGCGCAGGCGCTGCTCGGTCCAGGCCAGGTGGTCGGTCTCGTCGCGAGCCGCCTGCTCCATGCGCTGGCGCAGATCGTCGCTGCGCGCGGTCAGGGCCTGCGCCTGGTACAGCGCCTGGGCGCAGACCTCGCCGACATGGTTCACGCGCATCAGGGCACCGGACAGGGCCCGGGCCTGAGCGTCGAGCGCTTCGTCGCCAGGCGGCGCGCCCGGGCACGGCCGGGCGGTCCGGGCCGCGCCGCTCAGCGTCTTGAGCGCATGGTCGGCGCTGACGATCCAGCGATCGATCCCGTTCATCGGCATGGAGCATACTGCAGGGCCGTCGGACCCCTGGTCCGGGGCCGTGCGCGGCCCGGGTTCACCATCTGGAAACCTCGTTGTAGCCAGACAACAGCCGCGGCTCAATTCGGGTCGTTGCCTTTGCAACGGGCAAAGGGGTCTGGTGAAATGCGGTCAACTTCCGCTGAGGAGGTTGGCCTGATCAGCCCCTCGCCGGGTGACCTCCCCGATCGGGACCTCTTGTTCAACCTAGGAGATAGCTGCAATGAAAAAATCTCTGCTCGCCCTGGCTGCGCTGACGGCGTTTACGGGCGTTGCATCGGCCCAGTCGTCGGTGACCCTGTTCGGTATCGTCGACCTGAACCTGCGCCGCGTCGACAACGGCTCCGCTCCCGCGCTGACCACGCAAAGCCAGGACGGCATTGCCAGCAGCCGCGTCGGTCTCCGTGGTGTCGAGGACATGGGCGGTGGTCTGAAGGCCGGCTTCTGGCTCGAAGGCGCGATCAACCCCGACACGGGCACGCCCGGTGGCCAGACCTGGCAGCGTCGCTCGACGGTCAGCCTGATGGGTGGCTTCGGTGAACTGCGCCTCGGCCGCGACTACACCCCGAGCTTCTGGAACACGACCGTCTTCGACGCCTTCGGCACCAACGGTGTCGGCTCGTCGATCAACGCGTCCAAGACGCTGGGCTCGGGTGCCACGACGCAGGTCCGTTCGAACAACACCTTCGGCTACTTCCTGCCGGCGATGGGCGGCCTGTACGGCCAGGTCCAGATCGCCGCCAGCGAGTCCAACGCCGCGGGTACTGGCACGTTCGGCTACAAGGGCTTCCGCCTGGGCTACAGCGCCGGTCCGTTGAACGCCGCGTTCGCCTACGGCACCACCGATCTCGGCACCGCGCCCGACTTCAAGGACATGAACCTGGGTGCGTCGTACGACATGGGCGCCGCCAAGATCAACGGCTACTACGCCAAGACCAAGTGGGGCAGCACCAACCAGAAGCAGTTCCACGTGAGCGTGGCCGTGCCGATGGGCGCCGCGACGCTGAAGGCCTCGTACAACAAGTACGACGGCACGGCTGACTCGCTCGACGCGCAGCAGCTCGCCCTCGGCGTGGTGTACGACATGTCCAAGCGCACGGCCCTGTACGCGACCTACTCGCGTCTGGACAACGGCGGCGACAACGCCACCGGCGCCAAGTTCACCATCGGTGGCGGCGATGCCGGCATCAAGGGTGGTGAAGCTTCGACCGGCTTCGAGTTCGGCGTCCGCCACTCGTTCTGATGGTTGCCAGGGCCTGCTTCGGCAGGCCCGGTGCACCCAAGCCAAGGCCGCCTTCGGGCGGCTTCTCTTTTTCCGGCCCGGCCGCTCCGCCTGTCGACCGGATCGGTCGCGGACGATGCCGTGGCGTCCGGACTCGGTGGAGACGACCCGGCGCAGCGACGTCGGGAAAGTCCGGGCCGCGAGGGGCTGCCGGATTGCGCATGATCCACCCGCTCCAGGCCAAGCCCACCGGTGGTGCGTGCGAGCGGCGGCCGGCTGCCTCGGCCCCGACCCAGAGGCCCTAGGCCCCGAGATCCATGCTCGCTTTCGTCATTCGCCGCCTGGTCCAAGCCATCGTCGTGATGCTGGCGGTGGCCTTCATCGCCTTCACGCTGTTCCAGTACGTCGGCGACCCGGTGTCGAGCCTGCTCGGCCAGGACGCCACCCAGGAGCAGCGCGAGCAGCTGCGGCGGGATCTGGGCCTCGATGAACCCTTCCCGGTGCAGTTTGCGCGCTTCGTCGGCAATGCCTCGCACCTCGAGTTCGGCATCAGCCTGCGCCAGGGGCGCAAGGTGTCGACCCTGATCGCCGAGCGCTTTCCGGCCACCGTCGAGCTGGCCTTCGCGGCGGCCGTGATCGCGCTGCTGGTCGGTGTGCCAGCGGGCGTCTATGCGGCGCTTCGCCGGGGCAGCGTCGGCGCGCAGGCCCTGATGATGCTGTCGCTGCTGGGCGTTTCCTTGCCCACGTTCCTGATCGGCATCCTGCTCATCCTGGTCTGCTCGGTGCAGCTGGGCTGGCTGCCCAGCTTCGGCCGCGGGGACGTGGTGAACCTCGGCCGTTGGACGAGCGGGCTGCTCACGGTGGATGGTTGGCGGCACCTGGTGCTGCCGGCGATCACCCTGTCGGTGTTCCAGCTCGCCTTGATCATGCGGCTGGTGCGTTCGGAGATGCTGGAGGTGCTGCGCACCGACTACATCAAGTTCGCCCGAGCACGCGGCCTGCCGGACCGCGCGATCTACTTCGGCCACGCCTTGAAGAACACCCTGGTGCCGGTGATCACCATCACCGGCCTGCAGCTCGGATCGCTGATCGCCTTTGCGATCATCACCGAGACGGTGTTCCAGTGGCCGGGGATGGGCTTCCTCTTCATCCAGGCGGTGCAGTTCGCCGACATCCCCGTGATGGCGGCCTACCTGTGCCTGATCTCGCTGATCTTCGTGCTGGTCAACCTGGTAGTCGACCTGCTGTACTTCGCGGTCGACCCGCGCTTGCGCATCGAGCGGCCGACGGGAGCTCATTGATGTCCGGCCCCCCATCCACCGACGTGGCCCCTTCGGCCTGGGCCCGCTTCGCCGACGGTGACCTGTGGCACAGCTTCCGCACGTCACCGGTGGCGATCGCCGCCGCGCTGATCGCGCTGGTGTGCCTGGTGTGCTCGGTCTTCGCGCCATGGATCGCGCCGCACAACCCGTTCGACCTGGCCACGCTGGACCTGTCCGATGCCCGCCTGCCGCCGGCCTGGAAGCCCGAGGGGCGTGCAGCCTTTCCGCTGGGAACCGACGACCAGGGGCGCGACATCCTGTCGGCGCTGATGTACGGCGCGCGCATCTCGCTGTTCGTCGGCTTCGTCTCGGTGGTGCTGTCGGTGATCTTCGGCGTCGCGCTGGGGCTGCTGTCGGGCTTCGTCGGGGGCAGCCTGGATGCCTTCATCATGCGCGTGTGCGACGTGATGCTGTCGTTCCCGGCGATCCTGGTCGCCCTGCTGATCGACGGCGTGGGCCGCGCGATGTTTCCCAACGCCCACGACACCCTGGCCTTCGCGGTGTTGATCCTGGCCATCGCGTTGACGGGCTGGGTCAAGTTCGCCCGCACGGTGCGCGGTGCGACGCTGGTCGAGCGCAACAAGGAGTACGTGCAGGCCGCGCGCGTGATCGGCGTGCCGCCGTGGCGCATCATGCGCCGGCACGTGCTGCCCAACGTGTTGGGGCCGGTGTTCGTGCTGGCCACCATCGACATCGGCCAGGCCATCCTGATCGAGGCGACCTTGTCGTACCTGGGCGTGGGCGTGCCGCCGACCTCGCCCTCGCTGGGCACCCTGATCCGCGTCGGCGGGGACTTTCTGTTCTCCGGCGAGTGGTGGATCACCATCTTCCCGGGCCTGATGCTGGTGTTGATCGTGCTGTCGGTGAACCTGCTCGGCGACTGGCTCCGTGATGCGCTCAACCCGAGGCTGCGCTAGATGGCCGACTCCGACGTGAAGGGCGGTGGGTCCGCGGGTGCGCGCGTGCCGCTGCTGCAGGTGCGCAACCTGCGCGTGGAGTTCCCCACCCGACGTGGCACGCTGCGGGCGCTGGACGATGTGTCGTTCGACATCTCGCCCGGCGAGGTGCTGGGTGTCGTCGGCGAGTCCGGCGCCGGCAAGTCGCTGACCGGCGCGGCGATCATCGGCCTGCTCGAGCCGCCGGGCCGCATCGCCGCTGGCGAGATCGTGTTCGACGGCCAGCGCATCGACCAGCTGCCGCCCGAGCGCATGCGGGCCATCCGGGGACGCCACATCGGGGCGATCTTCCAGGATCCGCTGACCTCGCTGAACCCGCTCTACACCATCCGCCGCCAGCTCGTCGAGACGATCCTGACCCACCTGCCGTTGAGCGTGGAGCAGGCTCACGCGCGGGCGATCCGCCTGCTGCAGGAGACCGGCATCCCCGCCGCCGAGCAGCGCATCGACCAGTATCCGCACCAGTTCTCCGGTGGCATGCGGCAACGCGTCGTGATCGCGCTGGCGCTGGCCGCCGAGCCCCGGCTCATCATCGCCGACGAGCCGACGACGGCGCTGGACGTGTCGATCCAGGCGCAGATCATCGCCCTGCTCAAGCGCCTGTGCCGCGAGCACGGCGCGGCGGTGATGCTGGTGACGCACGACATGGGCGTGATCGCCGAGACCTGCGACCGCGTCGCCGTCCTGTATGCCGGGCGGGTGGCCGAGATCGGCCCCGTGCAGGAGGTCATCCACGCGGCGCGCCATCCGTACACCGTGGGGCTGATGGGATCGATTCCGGCGATGGACGAGGACCGCGAGAGACTGTTGCAGATCGACGGCGCGATGCCGCGCCTGAACGCCATCCCCGACGGCTGTGCCTTCCACCCGCGCTGCACCCAGGTGATGCCGCGCTGCCGCCAGCAGCGTCCGGACCTGATCGATGCCGGGGCCAGCCGCGCGGCCTGCTGGCTGGTCGAGGCGGCGGAGTCGGCCCGATGACCGCCCTCGTCGAAGTGCAGGACCTGGCCAAGACCTTCGAGGTGTCGGCTCCCTGGCTCAACCGGCTGATCGAGCGCCGGCCAAGACAGTTCGTGCATGCCGTCGACGGCGTGAGCTTCGAGATCGAGCGGGGCCGCACGCTGGCCCTGGTCGGCGAGTCGGGCTGCGGCAAGAGCACCGTGGCGCGGCTGCTGGTCGGCCTGTATGCCCCGACGCGGGGGCATGTGCGCTTCGACGGGCAGGATGCCGGACAGGGCAGCGCCGAGGACCAGCGGCACCGCCGACGACGCACGCAGATGATCTTCCAGGACCCCTACGCGAGCCTCAACCCGCGCTGGCCGGTGCTGGAGATCGTTGCCGAGCCGCTGCGCGAGCATGGCCTGCTGAAGGAGCCCGAGGCCTTGCGCGCCAAGGTCGGCGAGCTGCTGCATCTCGTCGGCCTGGCCGCCGCCGACGCCGAGAAGTATCCGCACCAGTTCTCGGGCGGCCAGCGCCAGCGGATCTCGATCGCGCGGGCACTGGCCACGCAGCCGGAGTTCCTGGTCTGCGACGAACCCACTTCGGCGCTCGACGTCTCGGTGCAGGCCCAGGTGCTGAACATCATGAAGGACCTGCAGCGCCTGCAGGGCCTGACCTACCTGTTCATCTCGCACAACCTGGCCGTCGTGCGCCATGTCAGCGACCAGGTCGGCGTGATGTACCTTGGCCGGCTGGTCGAACTGGCCGACAAGCGCGCGCTGTTCGAGTCCCCGCGCCACCCGTATACCCGCATGCTGCTGGATGCGATTCCGGACGTCCACATGAGCGGTCGCGCGCGCACGCCGGTGCAAGGCGAAGTGCCCAACCCCCTGAACCCGCCCCAAGGCTGCGCGTTCCATCCCCGGTGCCCGCATGCGAATGCCCGCTGCGCCGCCGAGCGCCCGGCGATGACCCTGCAGCACGGTGTGCGCGTGGCCTGCCACGCGGTGGAGGAAGGGCGGATCTGACCGTCGACCTGGGCGAGACCGCGCATTCGGGTCTTCGCCGGCCACCCGGCTCGTTCCTGCCCCCGGCGCGCAGACTCGGTCGGCGAAGGTGGAACTGCCCCTGGGAGGGCGCGGGGTGCCCGGTCCCGATGGGGACCGCGCCTCCTGCCCTCAGTCCAGCAGCAACTCGTCGGCGAACAGCTGATCGATGCGCTCGCGCTCGCGGATCAGCTGCGGCTGGCCGTCGACGATCATCACTTCGGCGGCGCGCGGGCGCGAGTTGTAGTTGCTGGCCATCGCCATGCCGTAGGCGCCGGCGGACAGGATGGCCAGCACGTCGCCCGCTTGCACGGCGAGGTCGCGATCGCGTCCGAGCCAGTCCCCCGACTCGCAGATCGGCCCGACGACATCCCAGCGTCGCGCAGGCTCGTCGCGCTGTCGGCACGGTTCGATGGCCATCCAGGCCTGGTACATCGCCGGGCGCATCAGGTCGTTCATCGCGGCGTCGACGATGCAGAAGTTCCGGGCCTGACCGGGCTTCAGGTACTGCACCTCGGTCAGCAGGACGCCGGCGTTGCCCACCAGCGAGCGGCCGGGCTCGAGCAGCACCTCGCGGTGGCCATGCCCGCGCTCGTCGAGCCGGCCGAGCATGGCGCGCACCAGCCGGTCGGCCGGCGGCGGTTCCTCGTCGGTGTAGCGGATGCCCAGGCCGCCACCCAGGTCGACATGGTGCAGGGCGATGCCCTGGGCCTCGATGTGCTCGACCAGGTCGAGCACCCGGTCGAGGGCGTCCAGGTAGGGCTCGAGCTGGGTGATCTGCGAGCCGATGTGGCAGTCGATGCCGGTGACCTGCAGGCCCGGCAGGGAGGCCGCCAGCCGGTAGGCTGCCGCCGCCTCGTCGTGCGCGATGCCGAACTTGTTGTCCCGCAGCCCGGTCGAGATGTACGGGTGGGTGCCGGCGTCGACATCGGGGTTGACGCGCAGGCTCACCGCGGCCACGGCATCGAGTTCCACCGCCACCGCGGACAGGCGGCGCAGTTCGCCGAGGCTCTCGACGTTGAAGCAGCGCACGCCGGCGCCCAGCGCCAGGCGCATCTCGCCGACGGTCTTGCCGACGCCGGAGAAGACCACCCGGTCGGCGCTGGCTCCGGCCGCGAGCACGCGCTGCAGCTCACCGGCCGAAACGATGTCGAAGCCGCAGCCGGCGCGCGCGAAGGTCTGCAGCACGGCCAGCGTCGAATTGGCCTTCATCGCGTAGCACAGCAGGTGCCGCCGGCCCTGCAGGGCCGACCGATAGGCGCCCAGCGCGTCGAGCATCGCGCGCTGCGAGTAGACGTACAGCGGCGTGCCGAAGCGCTGCGCCAGTGCCTGCAACGACTGGCCGTCGAGCTGCAGCTGGCAGTCGATGCGGACGAGGTGCGGCGACCCGGGCAAGGCTGCGGTCATCGGATGCTCAGCGTGCGGCCGAGGCGGCCGCCGACGGGGCTGCGGCACTCGCGGCCTTGGGAAGCGTCAGCGGACCCTTTTGTCCGCAGGCGGTCAGGAAGGTCAATGCCGTCAAGGCCATCAGGGTGGAAGCTGCACCGCACCGGGCCCGCGTCGGGCGCGCCGCTAAACTGCCTGCGATCATCGCCAAGATTCTATTGCCCATGAATGCAGCCCCCAGCACGTCCGAACTGAGCGATGCCGAATACCGCCAGCGCACCGACGCGCTGCTGTCGAGCATCGAGGCTGCCGCCGACCGCTGGCTGCAGGCCGACGTCATCGACATCGACACCCATCGCACCGGCGGCCTGCTCGAGCTGAGCTTTCCCAACGGCAGCAAGCTGGTCGTCAACACCCAGCCGCCTTTGCACGAGGTGTGGCTGGCCGCCCGCGCCGGCGGTTTCCACTACCGGTTCCGCGCGGGCACCTGGCGCGACACCCGCGACGACAGCGAGTTCTTCGAGTCGTTGTCGCGCCATGCGTCGAACCAGGGTGGGCGGGCGCTGCGCTTCGAGGCGCCGGCGGGCTGACGGGCAGCCGCGCGCGCCACGGCCTGCCGGGTTCAGCGCCTGAACAGGTCGAGGATGCTGCTGCGCTCCTCGGGGCTGGGCGCCACCGGCACCTTGTCGTCCAGGCCGAGCGCCGGCACGCCCCCGCCCAGGTACTCGTCGTAGACCCACAGGCCGCCGCTCGAGGACACGCCCTCGGGCGGTGCCGGCTCCTGCACCGGCACGCCCTTGAGCGCATGGCCCATCCATTCGATCCATACGGGCAGGGCCAGCCCGCCCCCGGTCTCGCGGTCGCCCAGCTTGCGCGGCGTGTCGTAGCCGATCCAGACGATCGTGGTCAGCGTCGGGTGATAGCCCGCGAACCAGGCGTCCATCGAGTCGTTGGTGGTACCGGTCTTGCCGTAGATGTCGGGGCGGCGCAGCACGCGCTGCGCGTTGGCCGCCGTGCCCGAGCGGGTGACGCCCTGCAGCATCGAGGTCATCACGAACGCATTGCGGGCGTCGATGACGCGGGCCGTCTCGTCGACCGGCCTGGGCGGGCTGTCGACCAGCACCTTGCCCTTGCCGTCGACGATCCGCGCGATCAGGTGCGGGTCGACGTGCAGCCCGCCATTGGCGAACACGCTGTAGGCCGTGGCCATCTGCATCGGCGTCACCGACCCCGCGCCCAGCGCCATCGTCAGGTAGGCGGGGTGCTTGTCGGCCTCGAAGCCGAAGTGCTGCACCCACTCCTGCGCATAGGCCGGGCCGATCGCCTGCAGCAGGCGGATCGAGACCATGTTCTTGGACTTGGCCAGCCCGGTGTGCAGCGGCATCGGACCCTCGAACTTGCCGTCGTAGTTCTTGGGCTCCCAGGGTTGGCTGCCGGTGGTCTCGGCATCGAAGAACAGCGGCGCGTCGTTGACCACCGTGGCCGGCGTGAAGCCCTTCTCGAGGGCTGCCGAGTAGATGAACGGCTTGAAGCTCGAACCCGGCTGGCGCCAGGCCTGGGTGACATGGTTGAACTTGCTCTTGCCGAAGTCGAAGCCGCCGACCAGGGCCCGCACCGCGCCGTTGCGCGGATCGATCGCGACCAGCGCGCCTTCGACGTCGGGCAACTGGGTCAAGCGCCAGTCTCCCTTGGGGCCGCGCAGCGCCCGCACCACCGCACCGGGCCGGATCTGCGTCTTCGGGCCGGCCTTGGGTGACAGCCCGGAGGTGACCGGCCGCAGGCCGTCTCCGGTGACGGTGATGCTCTCGCCGGATTGCAGGATCGCGACCACCTTGCGCGGACTGGCCTCCAGCACCACGGCGGCCAGCACGTCGCCGTTGTCCGGGTGGTCGGCCAGCGCCTCGGCCACCCGGGCATCGATCTGATCGGGGTTGGCCGGCAGGTCGACATAGGCCTCGGGGCCGCGGTACACCTGGCGCAACTCGTAGTCCATCAACCCGCGGCGCAAGGCCTGGTAGGCGACGGCCTGGTCGGCCGAGTTCAGCGTCAGGTAGACGTTCAGGCCGCGCGTGTAGGTCTCTTCGCCGTACTGGGCAAAGACCAGTTGGCGGGCGTTCTCGGCGACGAATTCGCCGTGTACCGGCGACTCGGGGACCGTGCGGTAGCGCAGCACCTCGTCGAGCGCCTCGTCGTGCTGCTGCTCGGTGATGAAGCCGTTCTCGTACATCCGCTCGATGATGTAGCGCTGCCGCGCCGTCGCCCGCTTGGGGTTGGTGATCGGGTTGTAGGCAGACGGCGCCTTGGGCAGCCCGGCCAGCATGGCCGCCTCGGCCACGGTGACAGCGCGCAGCGGCTTGCCGAAGTAGATCTCGGCGGCGGCCGCGAAGCCACTGGCCCGCTGGCCGAGGAAGATCTGGTTCATGTACAGCTCGAGGATCTGATCCTTGTCGAGCACGCTCTCGATCTTGAGCGCCAGCAGCACCTCGTAGATCTTGCGGGTGAAGGTCTTCTCGGTGCTCAGGTAGAAATTGCGCGCCACCTGCATCGTGATGGTCGACGCCCCCTGGCTGCGCGCGTCGCGCAGGTTCTCCAGCGCGGCCCGCAGCATGCCCTTGTAGTCGACGCCCCCATGCTGGTAGAAGCGGGCGTCCTCCGCCGCGATGACCGCATCCTTCATCACCTGCGGGATCTTGGCGATCGGCGTGAAGTTGCGTCGCTCCTCGCCGTACTCGGCCAGCAGCACGCCGTCCGCGGTGTAGACCCGCAAGGGCAGTTTGGGTCGGTAGTCGGTGAGGCTGCTGATCTCGGGCAGGTTGGGGAAGGCCACCGCCAGGGCGACACCGATGACCAGCAGCAGCGCGGCCATCGCCGACAGCCCCCCGATGCCCAGCGTCACCAGCACCCTCGTGGCGGTGCGTCGCCAGGAGGGGGCGGTGGCGGCTGAACTCGGTCGGGGAGGGGAAGGGGGCGCTTGATCGGGCTCTAGATCCGGCATGCGAGTCCCGGCAGCAGACGGCCCGGGATTATAGAAAGCGGGCGCCGCGAGTCCCGCGGAGAAGGTCGTCGCGAGCCGGTGTGAGATTCTCCACGGCCTGAAACCGGGACTCGGTGAAAACCCTTAATACCTGATTGCGGCTTGTTTCAGCTGCGATGATTTTCGTCGGTCAATCACAACGTCTCACGGCTTTTCGGCCGCCATTTTTCATTGGCGTACAAGGGGTTTACTGCTAGCATTGAAGTAACTTCTTAACAAGTTTGGCCGCTGGCTATGCGCCTGAGGAGTGAGCCAAAGTGAGTTTCCTGGACCGGTTCCTGGGCCGAAAGCATCCCCCGATGTTCGGGCTGGACGTCAGTTCGTCCAGCGTGAAGCTGGTCGAGCTGGCGCAGAACTCGTCGGGCGAGTACGTGCTGGAGCGCTTCGCGCTGGAGCCCTTCGAGAAGGGCTGGATCACCGACGGCCAGATCGAGAAGTTCGACGAAGTGGCCGAGGCCGTGCGCCGGGTCGTCGCCAAGAGCGGCACCAAGACCAAGAACGTCGTGATGGCCATGCCGCAGTCGGCGGTCATCACCAAGAAGATCATGCTCCCCGCGGGCCTGCGCGAAGAGGAGATGGAGCTCCAGGTCGAGTCCGAGGCCAACCAGTACATCCCGTTCTCGCTCGATGAAGTGAGTCTGGACTTCTGCGTGGTGGGGCCCAGCCCCACATCATTGGGTGATGTCGAGGTGCTGATCGCGGCCTCGCGCAAGGACCGCGTGCAGGATCGCCAGGGTCTGGCCGAGGCCGCAGGGCTGAAGCCGACCGTGCTGGACATCGAGTCGCACGCCTCGCGCCTGGCTATGAGTCGCATCATTGCCTCGCTGCCCAACGAAGGCCGCGATGCCCTGGTGGCGCTGTTCGAGATCGGTGCCGACACCACCAGCCTGAAGGTGCTGCGCGACGACGAGCAGCTCTACGACCGCGACCAGGCCTTCGGGGGCTCGCAGCTCACCCAGCTGATCTCCCGCCAGTACGGCTTCTCGTTCGAGGAGGCCGAGCAGAAGAAGCTCGCCGGCGACCTTCCCGAGGACTACGACTCGACCATCCTGGCGCCTTTCGTCGACAGCCTGTCCCAGGAGATCGGCCGGGCCCTGCAGTACTTCTTCACCAGCACGCCGCACCACAAGGTGCACTACGTGATGCTCGGCGGCGGCACGGCCACCTTGCCCGGGCTGAAGGATCGAGTCACCGACCTGACCGGCTTCGCCTCGATGGTGGTCAATCCGTTCGAGAACATGCAGCTCGGCTCGGCCGTCCGCGAGACGCGCGTGCGCCGCGAGGCCGCCTCGTACCTCACGGCCTGCGGGCTGGCGATGCGGAGGTTCGTGCAGTGATCCTGATCAACCTGCTCCCGCACCGCGAGGAAAAGCGGCGCCAGCGCAAGCAAGCGTTCTTCGCGAGCCTGGCCTTCGCGGCGCTCGTCGGCGTCGGCATCGTGGCAGCATGGTGGGCGGTGCTGGATCACCTCACGACTCAGCAGGCGGACCGCAACCAGTTCCTGAGGGCCGAGATCGCCAAGCTCGAGCTGCAGATCAAGGACATCGCCACCCTGCGCGCCGAGATCGAGGCGCTGAAGGCCCGCCAGAAGGCCGTGGAAGACCTGCAGACCGATCGCAACACGCCGGTGCGGCTGCTCGACGAGTTGGTCAAGCAGACGCCCGAAGGCGTCTACCTCACGTCCATCAAGCAGACCGGCTATGTCGTCGCGGTGACCGGCATCGCGCAGACCAACGAGCGGGTCTCCGAACTGCTTCGCAACCTGCTGTACAGCTCGCCGTGGCTGGAGGCGCCCGAACTCGTCGAGAGCAAGTCGGTGCTGCTGCCCACGGCCAACAAGGAACAGCGGCGCTTGTTCGATTTCTCGTTGCGGGTGCGCATCAAGCAGCCATCGGCGCCCGCTGCTCCCGCATCGGCACCGGCCGGTCGCACGCCGGCACCGGCCAAGGCTTCCTGAGGGTTTCATGGCTGGCAAACCGTCATCGCAGAGTTTCGACGCCACGGGCATGCTGGACCAGGCCGTCTCGCAGTTCCGCGGTCTCAATCCCTCCGAGCCCGGGCAGTGGCCCTGGATGCCCAAGGCCGCCGTGTTCCTGGCAGCGGCTGCGGCGGTCGTCGGCATCGGCTGGTTCGTGATCCTGCAGTCGGCCACCGAGGCCTTGCAGGCCGAGCGCGACAAGCTGCCGGGCCTCAAGGCCGAGTACACCAGCAAGCTGGCCCAGGCCGTCAACCTGACCGAGCTGCGCAAGCAGAAGCAGCAGGTGCAGGAGTACGTCACGCAACTCGAGAAGCAGCTGCCCGGCAAGGCCGAGATGGATGCCCTGCTCTCGGACATCAACCAGGCCGGCCTCGGGCGCGGCCTGCTGTTCGAGCTGTTCCGCCCGGGCCAGGTCCAGGTCAAGGACTACTACGCCGAGCTGCCGATCGCCATCCGCGTGTCCGGCCGCTACCACGACATCGGCGCCTTCGCCGCCGAGATCGCCAGCCTGTCGCGCATCGTCACCCTGCATGACCTGGCGATCGCGCCGGCGGGCGGGAAGGACGCCTCGGGTACCCTGATGATGGACGGCACGGCGCGCACCTATCGCTACCTCGATGCCTCGGAGGTGGCGGACCAGAAGAAGGCCGCCGCGGCCAAGGCAGGGCCCAAGAAATGAACGGACATCGCAAGGTACTGGGCGTGATGCTGGCCTGCACCCTGCTTGCCGGATGCGAGGGCGACCAGGATGACCTCGGCCAGTGGATGGAGCAGCAACGGCGCGAGGTGCGGCCCAACGTGTCGCCGCTGCAGGCCCCGAAGAAGTTCGACCCGCAGCCCTACACCTCGGCGCAGGCCGTGGAGCCCTTCAGCAACCAGAAGCTCACGGTGGCCCTCAAGCTCGAGGCGCGGCAACCGAACTCGCTGCTGGCCTCCGAGCTGAACCGGCGCAAGGAGCCGCTGGAGGCCTTCCCGCTGGACAGCATGGCGATGGTCGGCAGCGTGACCAAGGGCGGGCAGCCGTTCGCGTTGCTGCGCGTCGACAACCTTCTTTACCAGGTCAAGGTGGGTGACTACCTGGGCCAGAACTACGGGCGTGTGACCCGGATCACCGAGACCGAAGTCGCGTTGCGCGAGGTGGTGCAGGACGCGGCAGGGGAATGGATCGAGCGGATCGGTTCCCTGCAGCTTCAAGAGAGGGCGCGATGAGAACGACTCAGGAGATTGCCATCATGTCCCAGTGGCGCGGTTGGCTTGCCGCCCTCGCAGGCGCCGTGGCCTGGCTGTCGATGCCCGTATCGGCCCAGGCCCAGAACTCCATCCAATCGGTCACCAGCTCGCAGCAGGCCGGTGCCGAGGTGGTGCGCATCGAACTGTCCGAAGCACTGTCCGGGGTGCCCGGCGGTTTCTCGATCCAGTCCCCCCCGCGCATCGCGATCGACCTGCCGGGCGTGGGCAACTCGCTGGGACGCAACAACGTCGAGATCAACCAGGGCAACCTGCGCTCGGTGAGCATCGCGCAGGCGGGTGAGCGCACACGCCTGGTGCTCAACCTCAAGCAGGCCGCCGGGTATCGGGCCGAGCTGCAGGGCAAGGCCCTGCTGCTGCTGCTGGATCCGGCGACGACCGCCGTGGCCGCCGCGTCGCCACCCCCTGCCACCTTTGCCCCGGCGCAGAACACCGAGGTGCAGGGTCTGCGCGAGATCGACTTCCGCCGCGGGCCCGATGGCGCCGGGCGCGTGATCGTCAACCTGCCCAGCCCGCAGGTCGGCGTGGACATCCGCCAGCAGGGCCAGAGCCTGGTGGTCGAGTTCCTGCGTTCGTCCCTGCCCGACAGCCTGCGTCGCCGCCTCGACGTCACCGACTTCGGCACACCGGTGCAATCGGTCTCGACCTTCCAGGCCGGTGATCGCGTGCGCATGGTCGTCGAGCCCCGTGGTGCCTGGGAGCACAGCGCCTACCAGACCGACAACCAGTTCGTGCTGGAAGTCCGACCGATGAAGGTCGACCCCAACAAGCTCACCCAGGGCCCCGGCTTCCAAGGGGAGAAGCTGTCGCTGAACTTCCAGAACATCGAGGTCCGTGCGCTGCTGCAGGTGATCGCCGACTTCACCAACTTCAACGTCGTGACCAGCGACACCGTGACCGGCAACGTCACGCTGCGCCTGAAGGACGTGCCCTGGGACCAGGCGCTGGACATCATCATGCAGAGCAAGGGCCTCGGCGTGCGCAAGTCCGGCAACGTGTTGTGGATCGCACCCAAGGACGAGCTGGCTGCCAAGGAACAGGTCGACCTGGAGGCCAAGAAGAAGGTCGCCGAGCTCGAACCGCTGCGGACCCAATCGTTCCAGCTCAACTACACCAAGGCCGAGGAGATCGCCAAGGGGCTGACCGGCCAGGCCACGGGCCAGGGCGGGGGGTCCAGCACGCAGGCCACGCGCATCCTGTCCCCGCGCGGCAGCGTGCTTTACGAGGTCCGCACCAACCAGTTGTTCGTCTCGGACATCCCGTCCAAGCTCGAGGAGATCCAGAGCCTGATCTCCAAGATCGACATCCCGGTCCGCCAGGTGCTGATCGAGGCGCGCATCGTGGAAGCCGACGACAGCTTCGGGCGCTCCCTGGGGGTGAAGTTCGGCGTCTCCGACTTCCGTGGCCTGCGCGGCGGCACGCCGGGCTACAGCGTCGGCGGCAACAACTACATCACGGTCGGGGGCAACTACAACGCCGTGGGCGGCCAGACCCTGCAGGCGGCCACCGAGGACCTCAACTTCTCGGACACGCAGATCGTCAACCTGCCGGCCAACACCAGCCGGCTCGGCGCTGCCGCGGCCACGCTGGGACTGTCGCTGTTCAGTGCGGCGGCCAACCGGTTCCTGAACCTGGAACTGTCGGCCATGGAGTCTGACGGCAAGGGCAAGATCGTGTCGAGCCCACGCGTGGTCACCGCCGACCAGCAGAAGGCCAGCATCGAGCAGGGCGAAGAGATCCCCTACCAGGTGGCGACCTCCAGCGGCGCGACGTCGATCCAGTTCAAGAAGGCCGCGCTGCGCCTGGAAGTCACGCCGCAGATCACGCCCGAGGGCAACGTGATCATGAAGCTCGACGTCTCCAAGGACAGCCGTGGTGCCAACACCCCCAACGCCGGTCCGGCGATCAACACCAAGAAGGTCGACACCCAGGTGCTGGTCGAGAACGGCGGAACGGTCGTGATCGGGGGCATCTTCACCCAGGACGAGCGCGACGAGGTCAACAAGGTGCCCTTCCTCGGCGACCTGCCGTTCGTCGGCTACCTGTTCCAGAACAAGGCCCGGGTTTCGAACAAGACCGAGTTGCTGGTGTTCATCACACCGAAGATCGTCACCGACCGTTCGGCGGTGCGCTGAGGGAATAGGGCGGGCCGCGCCGCAGCAAGCGAAGCGGTGACCGGCCGTTGATGCAGGAAGACGGAACATGATTCATCTGAAGCGCCTGTTCGCCTGGCTGGCCGTTGTCGGACTGGCGGCTTGCGGTGGTGGTGGGGGCGACCCGGGCACGCCCATCCTCGGCGGCAACTCCGGGCCCAAGGCCACCGAGCTGGTGCTCATCCTCAGCTCGAACAGCGTGGCCAACACCGGCCTGGACTCCGTCGTGGCCACCGTCGTCGCGCTGGACGCCAACCGCAACGTGATGGCCAATGTGCCGGTGTCATTCTCGGCCGACAACGGCGCCGTCGTGACGCCATCGGGCACCGTGACGGGCTCCGACGGCCGCCTGACCGCGACGGTCGGCATCGGTGCCGATCGCAGCAATCGCACCATCGTCGTATCGGCCAAGTCCGGGTCGCTGACCAACAGCACGAACCTGCAGGTGGTCACCGAGACCAGCCCCACCACGCCCGAGGCAGCCGACCTGAGCCTGGCACTCAGCGCGGCGAGCATCACCAACGGCGGGACGTCGACCATCGTGGCCACCGCGACGGCCGTCGACCGCAACCGCAACGTGCTGGCTGGAATCCCCGTGACGTTCAGCGTGGACAGCAGCGCGGTGGCGCAGGTCAGCGGCAACGTCACCAACGCCGACGGCGTCGTGACGGCCAACGTCGGCATCGGGGCCGACCGCTCCAACCGGGTGATCACCGTCACCGCCACCAGCGGAACCTTGACGCGCACGGCGTCGTTCACGGTCACCGGCGCCAAGCTGCAGGCTTCCGCGGCGCCGCTGGTGATCGCCGGCTCGTCGGGCAACACCATCGAGTACACGCTGACCGACTTCAACGCCATCGCGATGACCGGACAGAGCATCTCGGTGTCCGCTCCCGGGCTGCCAACCTTCAGCGGACAGACCGACCTCAACGGCAAGTTCCGCTACACCTACGATGCGCCGGCCGTCGCCAGCACCTTGCAGATCAGTGCCACGGCGGCGGGTGACACCCGCGTCGAGACGGTGACCGTGCAGTTGCCCGGTGCCGGCGAGTCGGTCCCGCCGGCCGAGCAGGCTCCGCTGTCCGCGTCGATCTCGCCGACGCCCAGCGTGGTGGCAGTCAATGCGGTCGGCAGCTCCTCCAACCAGGTCGAGGTTCGTGCCCTGTTCCTGGGTGCCAACAACAAGCCGATCCCGCGCATCCGCGTGCGCTTCGACCTCGCCGGCAACAGCAGCACGACCGACGGCAAGGTGACCTGGGTGGGGGCGTATGCCTACTCCGACGCCAACGGCGTGGCCCGGGCGACCTTCACGCCCGGCCAGCGGTCCAGCCCGACGAACGGGGTGACCATCCGCGCCTGCTACGACGTGTCCGATTTCACCTCATCCAACGTGGATCAACGAGGCTGCGAGTCGGTGCCGGCCTCGGTCAAGACCGTGGCCACGACGCTGACCGTGTCGTCCGAGGCGCTGGCAGTGAGCATCCGGACCAACGAGCTGATCAAGTCGGGCGCTGCCGAACTCACCTACATCAAGGAGTTCGTCGTGATGGTCGTCGACTCGGCCGGACAGGCCAAGCCGGATGTCCAGATCACGCCGTCGGTCGACCTGCCGGCGTACTACAAGGGGTTCTGGGCGTGGAGCCCGGTGGCCGGTCAATGGGTCCAGAGCATGGTCCTGGCGGCCAACGAGTCGTACCGCTGGGACGCCGAGTCCCGGTCCTGGGGCCTGTCGGGTGCGACGAGCCAGCCGCAATGCCCGAACGAGGACGTCAACCGCAACGGTGTGCGTGAAGCGAGCGCCTTCGACGGCACGGTGGCCGCGCCGGCGCTGGGTTCGCGCGAGGAAGACCTCAACTGGAACGGGGACCTCGATCCTCGCAAGTCCGACGTCGCCGTGAAGATGGTGGGCTCCACCAAGACCGATGCCAACGGCCTGGCCATCGTGCAGATCGAGTACGGCCGCGACCTGGCGAGCTGGGTCGACTTCGTCATCACCGTCACCGCGTCCGGCATCGCCGGCACCGAGGCCCGGGCCCGCTACAGCGGCCACTTCTACGGCCTGGGGTCCCTGCCCTTCCCGGCCACGGCCATTGCCCGCGAGGACTCCGCGCCGCCGTTCGTCATCAGCCCATACGGCCTGGCCAGCGTGTGCACGAACCCGAACTGATCGCCAGGCCTCGCGAGGAGGCCGGGCGGATCGGCGCTCCGGCGTGACGTTCTCGCTGGTCGGGATGCCCGGCTGCGGCAAGTCCACGGTCGGGCGCCAGCTGTCCCGGCAGCTCGGCCTGCGCTTCGTCGACAGCGATCAGGAGATCGAGCAGCGAATCGGCATGCCGATCCGCGACTGGTTCCAGCTCAACGGTGAAGAGTCGTTCCGCGATCTCGAACAGGACGTCATCGACGACCTGACCCAGCGCGACGGCGTCGTGCTGGCCACCGGAGGCGGCGCCGTGCTCCGCCCGTCCAACCGCGACGCGCTGCACTCGCGGACGCACGTGTTCTACCTGCGCGCCAGCCCCGATGACCTGTATCGGCGGCTGCGCCACGACACCCAGCGCCCGCTGTTGCAGGTGGACGATCCGCTGCGCAAGCTGCGCGAGCTGTATCAGGCGCGCGACCCGCTGTATCGACGCACCGCGCACTTCGTGATCGAGGCCGCCAGGCCGTCGGTCCACGCCCTGACCGGCATGGTCATGATGCAGCTGGAGCTGGCCGGACTGGTGGCGGCCGGCGCCGCTGCGACACAGCCCGACCGGCTCGACGACAGCGCGCCTCGCTGACGGCGGGTCGACCGGCGTCCAGTCCGGGCCGGCGGTGGGCCGCCGCTACACTCGGTGACCATGCCCCCCGTCGTACCCGCTCTGCGCCACGTCGTCCACGTCCCGACCAACCCGGCACCCTACGACATCGTCATCGGGCAGGACCTGTGGTCCGACGCCTCGGCCTGGGAAGGGCTGCCGCGGGCCTCCGCCGCGGTCATCGTCACCAACGAGGTCGTGGGCCCCTTGTACGCCGCCCGGCTGCGGCATGCGTTGGCGCCTCACTACCCCGAGGTGTCGATGCATGCGCTGCCCGACGGCGAGGCGCACAAGGACTGGCCCAGCCTGAACGGCATCTTCGACCACCTGCTGTCGCGCGGCCTCGATCGCAAGACCGTGCTGTTCGCACTGGGAGGCGGCGTGGTCGGTGACATCGCAGGATTCGCAGCCGCCTGCTACATGCGCGGCGTGCCGTTCGTGCAGGTGCCGACGACCCTGCTCGCGCAGGTCGATTCCTCGGTGGGCGGCAAGACGGCCATCAACCACACGCTGGGCAAGAACATGATCGGGGCGTTCTACCAGCCGGCCCGCGTGTTGTGCGACCTGGACACGCTGGCCACGCTGCCGCCGCGCGAGCTGCGCGCCGGGCTGGCCGAAGTGATCAAGTACGGGCCGATCGCCGACCTGGCGTTCCTCTCGTGGATCGAGACACACCTGGACGAGTTGCTGGCCGGTGACGTGGCGGCGCTGGCCCATGTCGTGCGTCGCTGCTGCGAGATCAAGGCCGACGTGGTGGGCCAGGACGAGCGCGAGGGCGGCCTGCGCGCCATCCTCAACTTCGGGCACACCTTCGGGCACGCCATCGAGGCCGGACTGGGCTTCGGCGAGTGGTTGCATGGCGAGGCGGTCGCTTGCGGCATGGTGATGGCCAGCGACCTGTCGGCGCGGCTCGGGCTGGTGGATCCGGCCTTCGTCGAGCGCCTCAGCCAGCTGCTGCAGCGTGCGAGCTTGCCCATTCAGGCGCCAGCCATCGGTGTCGACCGCTTCGTCGACCTGATGCGCCTGGACAAGAAGGCCGAGGGTCGCGACATCCGGTTTGTCGTCGTCGACGCCGATGGCCGCGCCACGGTTCGTGCAGCGCCGGATGCGCTGGTCCGCGCGGTGATCGCCCGGCATTCCGCCCCACCGCCGTGACTCGCGCGGCCGAACGCATGGCGCGGCCGCTCGAACTGGCGGCGTGGGCCTGCTGGCCGCAGTGCAGTCGCGGCAGGCGCCACCCGGAGCCGATGGCATCGGGGGCCTCGGCTCACGAGATCGATCGCGACCGCGTCGTGCACAGCACCGCGTTCCGGCGGCTGATGTACAAGACCCAGGTCTTCGTCAACCACGAGGGCGACCTGTTCAGGACCCGGCTGACGCACTCGCTGGAAGTGGCGCAGCTGTCGCGGTCGATGGCACGTCGGCTGCGTCTCAACGAGGACCTGATGGAGACCATCGCGCTGGCCCACGACCTCGGCCATCCGCCCTTCGGGCACGCCGGACAGGACGTGCTGGCGCGCCGCATGGCACCGCATGGGGGCTTCGAGCACAACCTGCAGAGCCTGCGCGTGGTCGATGCCCTGGAGCAGCCCTTCGTCCACTTCGACGGCCTGAACCTCAGCTTCGAGACGCGCGAGGGGATCCTCAAGCGTTGCAGCCGACTGCATGCCGAAGAGCTCGAGCGTGAGGATCCGCAGGGCGTGGGTCGCCGCTTCGTCGACGCCACACGGCCCAGTCTGGAAGCGCAGCTGGTCAACCTCGCCGACGAGCTGACCTACAACCTGCACGACATCGACGACGGCCTGCGCTCTGGGCTGCTGACGCTGGAACTGCTCGACGCCGTGCCGCTGTTCGGCCGACAACGCCGTGCGGCCGTGGCCGATGATCCCGGACTCGAGGCGTCGAGCGCGCGCAAGCAGCTGTTCGCGACCTTGCGCCGGATGGCCGCCGGGTTGCTCGACGATCTGATCGAGCACACCGCCAAGCGGGTGCAGGAGGCCGCACCGCGCGACGTGGACGACTTGCGCCGCATGCCCGAGCTCGCCGGATGGAGCGACGACATGCGACGCGAGGTGAAGGACCTGGCCCGCTTCCTGTTTCGCGAACTGTACCGACACCCTCAGGTGGTGCAGACCACCGCCGCCGCGCGACGTGTCGTCGACGAACTCTTCGACCAGTATTCGTCGGCCCCCGCCGAGATGACCGCCGAGTACCGCGAGCAGGCCGATCGCCAGCGCGCCGTCTGCGACTACATCGCCGGCATGACCGACCGCTTCGCGCTGCGCGAGCACCAGCGCCTGACCGGTCGCCAGGCCTTCGCGGCCTGCTCCTGAGCAGCCCGCTCACGGCCAAGCATGGCGCGCCTGCCCCGCTTGGTGATCCCCGGTCTGCCGCACTACGTGGTGGTGCGCGGGCTGGCAGGCTTGCCGATCGTCGTCGATGACGTCGACCGACGAGCCCTGTGCGACGAACTGGCCGCCTGCTCGCGAGCCCACGATTTGGCCCTGCACGCTTTCGCGCTGCTGCCGACCGAGTTGCACCTGCTGACCACCCCGTCGTCGCCGCGCGGCCTGTCCCTGTTCATGCAGGCCCTGGGCCGGCGCTACGTGCCGCGTCACAACCGGCGGCATGGACGCAGCGGCTCGCTGTGGGACCGGCGCTTCCGCGCCGCGGTCGTGGAGCCCGGCGAGCTGGCGCTGCAGGCCCTGCTGGTCATCGACGGCCTCGGCGACCCCGCGGCCGCCGGGCCGGGCGACGCGCTGCACTCGTCGCGATCGCACCATCTGGGCCTCCAGCGCGATCCGACTCTGGTCGACCCCCCGGACTACTGGCGCCTGGGCAACACGCCGTTCGAGCGGGAGACCCGCTTTGCCGAACGCTTGCAGGCGGGGCCCAGTCCGGCCCTGGTGCGACAGCTGCAACAGGCCTCGTCCTCGGGTTGGGTGGTGGGGTCGGCCTCGTTCATCGAACGCCTGGCCAGTGAGCGTGCCCGACCGTTGCGGCCTCGTCGGGCCGGCCGTCCCCGGCGCGCCACCGCGCCGGTCCACCGGGAATAGGACTGCCCGTCGCCGAGCGGCGGCGCACCGCTCATGGGCGACGCTGCACACCCCTGGTGCTTGATATGTCCCCAATAATCTAGACCCTTGATGAGGAAGTCATTAATTGGGGACAGACCCCGATTGATGGCGTTGTGAACTTTGCTGCACTGCGGTAGGCTTGCGGCCCTTTCGTCCGCCACCTGGTCGGAGACTTCGATGAGCCCCACGCCCCGCCCGTACTCCCAACCGACCGCCCTGAGCGACGCCCGGCAGCAAGGCCTGTACGACCCGGCGAACGAACACGATGCGTGCGGCGTGGGCTTCGTCGCCCACATCAAGGGCCAGCGGTCGCACGCCATCGTCGAGCAGGGGTTGAAGATCCTCGAGAACCTCGACCACCGCGGTGCCGTCGGCGCCGACGTGCTGATGGGCGACGGCGCTGGCATCCTGATCCAGATGCCCGACGATTTCTACCGCGCCGAGATGGCGGCGCAGGGCATCACGCTGCCGCCGCCCGGCGAGTACGGCGTGGGCATGATCTTCCTGCCCAAGGAGCATGCCTCGCGCCTGGCCTGCGAGCACGAGCTGATGCGTGCCGTGCGCGCCGAGGGGCAGGAGCTGCTGGGCTGGCGCGATGTGCCGGTCGACCGCGACATGCCGATGTCGCCCGCCGTGCGCGCCAAGGAGCCGGTGATCCGCCAGATCTTCATCGGCCGCGGCGCCGACGTCATCGTGCCCGATGCCCTCGAGCGCAAGCTCTACGTGATCCGCAAGACCGCCTCGGCGGCGATCCAGAAGCTCAAGCTGACGCACAGCCGCGAGTACTACGTGCCCAGCATGAGCTGCCGCACGGTCATCTACAAGGGCCTGCTGCTGGCCGACCAGGTGGGCCAGTACTACCGTGACCTGCAGGACCCGCGCGTCGTCTCGTCGCTGGCCCTGGTGCACCAGCGCTTCTCGACCAACACCTTCCCCGAGTGGCCGCTCGCGCACCCATACCGCATGGTCGCGCACAACGGGGAGATCAACACCGTCAAGGGCAACTTCAACTGGATGCGCGCGCGCGAAGGGGTGATGAAGTCTCCGGTGCTCGGCGAGGACCTGAAGAAGCTCTATCCGATCAGCTTCGAGGGCCAGAGCGACACCGCCACCTTCGACAACGCGCTCGAGCTGATGGTGATGGCCGGCTACCCGCTGGCGCACGCGGCCATGATGATGATCCCCGAGGCCTGGGAGCAGCACGAGCTGATGGACCAGCGTCGGCGCGCGTTCTACGAGTACCACGCCGCGATGCTCGAGCCCTGGGACGGCCCGGCGGCGATGGTCTTCACCGACGGCAAGCAGATCGGCGCCACGCTCGATCGCAACGGGCTGCGCCCGGCGCGCTACATCGTCACCGACGACGACCTGGTGGTGATGGCCTCGGAGTCCGGCGTGCTGCCGATCCCCGAGAACCGCATCGTCAAGAAGTGGCGCCTGCAGCCGGGCAAGATGTTCCTGATCGACCTCGAGCAGGGGCGCATCGTCGACGACGAGGAACTGAAGAACCAGTTCGCATCGGCCAAGCCGTATCGACAGTGGATCGAGAACGTGCGCATCCGGCTCGACTCGATCGACGGCGAGGGCACGCCGCCGCCCGCACCGGCCGAGTCGCTGCTCGATCGCCAGCAGGCCTTCGGCTACACGCAGGAGGACATCAAGTTCCTGATGGCGCCGATGGCCGCCAACGGCGAGGAAGCCATCGGCTCGATGGGCAACGACTCGCCGCTGGCGGTGCTGTCCGACCGCAACAAGCCGCTCTACAACTACTTCAAGCAGCTGTTCGCGCAGGTGACCAACCCGCCGATCGACCCGATCCGCGAGGCCATCGTGATGTCGCTGAACAGCTTCATCGGGCCCAAGCCCAACCTCCTGGACATCAACGCGGTCAACCCGCAGATGCGCCTGGAGGTCGAGCAGCCGATCCTCGACTTCGAGGACATGGCACGCCTGCGCTCCATCGAGCGCCACACGCACGCCAAGTTCAAGAGTTACACGATCGACATCACCTACCCGCTGGACTGGGGACGCGAGGGCGTGGAGGCCAAGCTGGCCTCGCTGTGCGCCGAGGCGGTGGATGCGATCCAGGGCGGCCACAACATCCTGATCCTGTCCGACCGCCGCATGGACCGCGCCAACGTCGCCATTCCCGCGTTGCTGGCGCTGTCCGCGATCCACCACCACCTGGTGCGCGAGGGCCTGCGCACGACCGCCGGCCTGGTGGTCGAGACCGGCTCGGCGCGCGAGGTGCACCACTTCGCCGTGCTGGCCGGCTATGGCGCCGAGGCCGTCCACCCCTATCTGGCGATGGAGACGATCGCCGAGCTGCATGCCACGCTGCCGGGCCAGCTGTCGGCCGACAAGGCCGTCACCAACTACGTCAAGGCGATCGGCAAGGGGCTCTCGAAGATCATGTCCAAGATGGGCATCAGCACGTACATGTCGTACTGCGGCGCCCAGATCTTCGAGGCCATCGGCCTGGAGAAGGGCTTCGTCGAGAAGTACTTCCGCGGCACCGCCTCGCAGGTCGGCGGCATCGGCGTGTTCGAGGTCGCCGAGGAGGCGCTGCGCATGCACCACGCGGCCTTCGGCAGCGACCCGGTGCTGGCCTCGATGCTCGACACCGGCGGCGAGTACGCCTGGCGCACGCGCGGCGAGGAGCACATGTGGACGCCCGACGCGATCGCCAAGCTGCAGCACAGCGTGCGCGGCGCCAAGTTCGACACCTACAAGGAATACGCGCAGATCATCAACGACCAGAGCCGCCGCCACATGACGTTGCGCGGCCTGTTCGAGTTCAAGGTCGACCCCTCCAAGGCCGTGCCGCTGGACGAGGTCGAGCCCGCCAGCGAGATCGTCAAGCGCTTCGCCACCGGCGCGATGTCGCTGGGCTCGATCAGCACCGAGGCCCACGCCACGCTGGCCGTGGCGATGAACCGCATCGGTGGCAAGAGCAACACCGGCGAGGGCGGTGAGGACCCGGCGCGCTACCGCAACGAACTCAAGGGCATCCCGATCGCCGCCGGCACGAAGGTGTCCGACGTCGTCGGCAAGGGCGTCATCGAGTCCGACTACGAGCTGCAATCCGGCGACTCGCTGCGCAGCAAGATCAAGCAGGTGGCCTCGGGTCGCTTCGGCGTCACCACCGAGTACCTGGTGTCGGCCGATCAGATCCAGATCAAGATGGCCCAGGGCGCCAAGCCTGGGGAGGGCGGCCAGCTTCCTGGCGGCAAGGTGTCCGAGTACATCGGCTTCCTGCGCTACAGCGTGCCCGGCGTGGGCCTGATCAGCCCGCCGCCGCACCACGACATCTACTCGATCGAAGATCTGGCGCAGCTGATCCACGACCTGAAGAACGCCAACCCGCGCGCCAGCGTCAGCGTCAAGCTGGTGTCCGAGGTCGGCGTCGGCACGGTGGCCGCGGGCGTGGCCAAGTGCAAGGCCGACCACGTGGTGATCGCCGGCCACGACGGCGGTACGGGGGCCTCGCCCTGGTCATCGATCAAGCATGCCGGCACACCCTGGGAGCTGGGTCTGGCCGAGACCCAGCAGACGCTGGTGCTCAACCGCCTGCGCGGCCGCATCCGCGTGCAGGCCGACGGCCAGATGAAGACCGGCCGCGACGTCGTCATCGGGGCGCTGCTCGGCGCCGACGAGTTCGGCTTCGCCACCGCGCCGCTGGTGGCCGAGGGCTGCATCATGATGCGCAAGTGCCACCTCAACACCTGCCCGGTGGGGGTGGCCACCCAGGACCCGGTGCTGCGCAAGAAGTTCAGCGGGCGCCCCGAGCACGTGGTGAACTACTTCTTCTTCGTCGCCGAGGAGGCGCGCCAGATCATGGCGCAGCTGGGCATCCGCAGGTTCGACGAGCTCATCGGCCGCAGCGACCTGCTCGACATGAAGAAGGGCGTGGCGCACTGGAAGGCGCGCGGCCTGGACTTCACCCGCGTGTTCCACCAGCCTTCGGTGCCGGCCGACGTGGCGCGCTTCCAGGTCGACGAGCAGGACCACGGCCTGCACAAGGCGCTGGACGTCAAGCTGATCGAGAAGTGCCGTCCGGCTATCGAGCGCGGCGAGAAGGTCCAGTTCATGGAGGAGGCGCGCAACGTCAACCGTTCGGTCGGCGCGATGCTCTCCGGCGAGCTAATCCGCCGCCGTCCCGAAGGGCTGCCCGACCACACCATCTTCATGCAGATGGAAGGCACCGGCGGCCAGAGCTTCGGTGCCTTCCTGGCGCCGGGCATCACGCTGTACCTGATCGGCGACGCCAACGACTACACCGGCAAGGGCCTGTCCGGCGGGCGCGTCGCCGTGCGGCCGAGCATCGACTTCCGCGGCGATGCCACGCACAACATCATCATCGGCAATACCGCGCTGTACGGCGCGACGCGTGGCGAGGCCTTCTTCCGTGGGGTCGCCGGTGAGCGCTTCGCGGTGCGCCTGTCGGGCGCCACGGCGGTGGTCGAGGGCACCGGCGACCATGGCTGCGAGTACATGACCGGCGGCACCGTCGTCGTGCTCGGCCGCACCGGCCGCAACTTCGCGGCCGGCATGTCCGGCGGCATCGCCTACGTGTACGACGAGGACGGGCAGTTCTCCCGTCGCTGCAACCACGCGATGGTGGCGCTCGAGAAGGTCGTGCCGGCCGCCGAGCAGTCCGGGCCGGCCGTCAGCTGGCACCGCGAGATGGCCGACGAGCCGCTGCTGAAGAAGCTGATCGAGGACCACCATCGCTGGACCGGCTCGCTGCGTGCGCGCGAGATCCTCGACCGCTGGGCCGAATCGCGCAACCGCTTCGTCAAGGTCTTCCCGCACGAGTACAAGCGGGCCCTGGCCGAACGCGCCGCCAAGGCCGAGGCCGAGGCAGCCACGCACAAGGCCAGGACATCGGCCGCCACCGCGCCGGCCAAGTAAGGCCGCCGCGAACCCCGACAAGGACGACGACACACCATGGGCAAAGTCACCGGCTTTCTCGAGTACGAGCGACTGGAGGAGGGCTACGAGCCCGTACCCCAGCGCCTGAAGACCTGGAAGGAGTTCGTCATCGGCCTCAGCGCCGACCAGGCCCAGGTGCAGGGCGCGCGCTGCATGGACTGCGGCACCCCGTTCTGCAACAGCGGCTGCCCGGTCAACAACATCATCCCGGACTTCAACGACCTGGTCTTCCGGGGCGACTGGGCCAGCGCCATCGAGGTGCTGCACCAGACCAACAACTTCCCGGAGTTCACCGGCCGCGTCTGCCCGGCGCCCTGCGAGGCGGCCTGCACGCTCAACGTCAACAACGACCCGGTGGGCATCAAGAGCATCGAGCACGCCATCATCGATCGGGCGTGGGCCGAGGGCTGGGTCCGGCCGCAACCGCCGGCCGTGAAGACCGGCAAGAAGGTCGCGGTGGTCGGATCCGGACCCGCCGGCCTGGCCGCTGCGCAGCAGCTCGCGCGCGCCGGCCACGACGTGACGCTGTTCGAGAAGAACAGCCGCCTTGGCGGCCTGCTGCGCTACGGCATCCCCGACTTCAAGATGGAGAAGTCGCACATCGACCGCCGTGTCGAGCAGATGAAGGCCGAGGGCGTGGTGTTCCGCACCGGCGTGCTGGTGGGCGCCTTCCCCAAGGACAGCAAGGTCACCAACGACGCCAAGGAGACGCTCGACGCCGCCCAGGTGCTGGCCGACTTCGACGCCGTGCTGCTGACCGGCGGCGCCGAGACCTCGCGCGACCTGCCGGTGCCCGGCCGCGACCTGGACGGCGTGCACTTCGCGATGGAATTCCTGCCCCAGCAGAACAAGGTCGTCGCCGGCGACAAGCTCAAGGGCCAGATCCGCGCCGACGGCAAGCACGTCATCGTCATCGGCGGCGGCGACACCGGCAGCGACTGCGTCGGCACCAGCAACCGTCACGGCGCGGCCAGCGTCACCCAGTTCGAGCTGATGCCACAGCCCCCCGAGTCCGAGAACAAGCCGCTGACCTGGCCCTACTGGCCGACCAAGCTGCGCACCAGCTCGAGCCACGAGGAAGGCTGCGACCGCGAGTTCGCGATCGCCACCAAGGCCTTCCTGCCCGGTACCGGCAAGGACAAGGGCAAGGTCGCCGCGCTGCAGACCGTGCGCGTCGAATGGCAGGGCGGCAAGATGGTTGAGGTGCCCGGCAGCGAGCAGTCTTACAAGGCCGACCTGGTGCTGCTGGCCATGGGCTTCGTCTCGCCGGTGGCCACGGTGCTCGAGGCCTTCGGCGTCGACAAGGACGCCCGCGGCAACGCCCGCGCCGGAACCGACGCCGACACGGGCTATCGCACGAACGTCGACAAGGTCTTCGCGGCCGGCGACATGCGGCGCGGCCAGAGCCTCGTGGTGTGGGCCATCCGCGAGGGCCGCCAGGCGGCGCGCGAGGTGGACGCCTACCTGATGGGGCAGTCCGGCCTGCCACGCTGAAGCCTGGGGGCGGCGCCCCGTCGCACCGCCTTCGTGCCTCGGCACGTCGGGCCCGGGCCCGACGTGGCCTGGGGTCTTGGGCCTGTGCACGAGCGGGTTGCGCGAGTGCTCGCTTCGCCGGCGCGCCCTGCAGGCCTGCAGTCCACAAAGCTTTACGAGGGCATCGTGCCGGCGCACCGATGGGGCGATCGGTGCGTGCGAGAATCCTTCGCATCTCCGACCACCGTGCCCGGGCGAGCCAGCCCGTCCAAGGCTTGAAGTCCGACACCCTGATCGAGATCGACCATGTCACGTTCGGCTACGACGCCAGCCGGACGATCCTCAACGACGTGTCGTTGAGCTTCCAGCGTGGCAAGGTCACGGCCATCCTCGGCGGATCGGGCTGCGGCAAGACGACCTTGCTGCGCCTGATCGGCGGCGTCTACCCGGCAACGCGCGGCCGTGTCGTGTTCGACGGCGAGCTCGTCGATGCGCGCGACCGCGAGCAGCTCTACCGCCTGCGTCGCCGGCTGGGCATGCTGTTCCAGTTCGGCGCCCTGTTCACCGACCTGAGCGTGTTCGAGAACGTGGCCTTCCCCTTGCGCGAACACACCGACCTGCCCGACGAGCTGATCCGCGACATCGTGCTGATGAAGCTGCATGCCGTGGGCCTGCGCGGCGCGGCGCCGCTGCGCATCTCGCAGGTCTCCGGCGGCATGGCGCGACGCATCGCACTGGCCCGCGCGATGGCGCTGGACCCCGAGCTGATCATGTACGACGAGCCCTTCGCCGGGCTCGACCCGATCTCGATGGGCGTTACGGCCAACCTGATCCGCAAGCTCAACGACACCACCGGTGCCACGTCGCTGATGGTCTCGCACGACGTGCAGGAGTGCTTCGCGATCTGCGATTACGCCTACCTGATGTCGTCGGGCGGCAAGGTGGTGGCCCACGGCAGGCCCGAGGTGCTGAACGCGTCCGACGACCCCGAGGTGCGCCAGTTCATCCGCGGTGAACCCGACGGACCGGTTCGCTTCCACTACCCTGCGCCGCCGCTGGCCCAGGACCTGGGTCTGTAGGCCATGGAACTGCTGGCGGCGCTCGGGCGCTACACGCTGACCTGGCTGCGTGCACTGGGCCACTCGGCGTTCTTCTTCCTCGACCTGCTGCGTTTCGCGCCGGCGGCGCTGCGTCGCTTCTCGCTGGTGGTGGCGCAGGTCCACGCCATCGGCAACCGCTCGCTGGTGATCATCCTGTCGTCGGGGCTGGCGGTCGGCTTCGTGCTGGCGCTGCAGATGTACTACGCGCTGGTGACCTATGGCGCTGCCGAGAGTCTGGGCCTGATCGTCAACCTGTCGCTGGTGCGCGAACTCGGGCCGGTGGTCACCGCGCTGCTCTTCGCCGGCCGTGCCGGCACCTCGCTGACCGCCGAGATCGGCCTGATGAAGGCCGGCGAGCAGCTCGCCGCAATGGAGCTGATGGCCATCGACCCGCGCTCGCGCGTGCTGGCGCCGCGCTTCATCGGCGGCATCGTCGCGATGCCCCTGCTGGCGGTGCTGTTCTCGGCCATCGGCATCCTCGGGGCCTATGTCGTGGCGGTGCTGCTGATCGGCGTGGATGCCGGCAACTTCTGGTCGATCCAGCAGAACGGGGTGGACGTCTGGCGCGACGTCGGCAACGGCGTCATCAAGAGCATGGTCTTCGGCGTCATCTGCACCTTCGTCGCGCTGTACCAAGGCCACGAGACCCAGGCGACACCCGAAGGGGTGGCCTACGCGACCACGCGCACCGTGGTCATCTCGTCGCTGGCGGTGCTGTTCATGGACTTCGTGCTCACCGCGTTGATGTTCTCGACGCCGTGATCGCGATGCAAGGAGTGGAACAAGAATGAGCAAGAGAGGTATCGAGGCCCTGGTCGGCCTGTTCGTGCTGCTGGGCCTGGTGGCGCTGGTCTTCCTGGCCCTCAAGGCGGCCAACCTGGGCAGCTTCACCGGCGGCGACACCTACACCTTGCAGGCCCGCTTCGACAACATCGGCGGGCTCAAGGTTCGGGCGCCGGTGCGCAGCGCCGGCGTCACGGTCGGCCGCGTGACCAGCATCTCGCTGGACGGCAAGACCTACCAGGGCGTCGTCACCCTGGCCATCGACAAGGCGTTCCAGTTCCCCAAGGACTCGGCGGCCAAGATCCTCACTGCCGGCCTGCTGGGCGACCAGTACGTCGGCATCGAGCCGGGGGGTGACGACAAGAACCTCGAGGCCGGCCAGACCGTCGCGCAGACGCAGTCGGCGGTGGTGCTGGAGAACCTGATCGGCCAGTTCCTCACCGGCAAGGCCGCCGACGCGGGCACGCCGGCGGAGACCAAGCCATGAGCGCGCTCGGCCGTCTCGCCGGCGACGACCGGCAGCCTGCGCACGATGGTGGCCCGGCGCTCCGCCGCGCCCTGGCACCTCGTCGCTGGGCCTGGATCGCCGCGGTGGTGGTGCTCACCGGCTGCGCCTCGGTGCGCCCGCCCGGTCCGCCGAACGCGGCCGACCCGTGGGAGCGCTTCAACCGCCAGATGTTCGCCTTCAACGAGGCCGTCGACGAGGCCGTGCTGGCGCCCGTGGCGCGCGTCTATCGCGACGTGGTGCCCAGCCTCGTGCGCACCGGAGTGAGCAACTTCTTCGGCAACGTCGGCGACATCTGGTCCACCGCCAATCACCTGCTGCAGGGCAAGGTCGAGAGCGGCGTGCACATGGGCATGCGGGTGCTGACCAACACCCTGATGGGCATCGGCGGCCTGCTCGATCCCGCCACCGAGTTCGGCTTGAAGCGACAGTCCGAGGACCTCGGCCAGACCCTCGGCGTGTGGGGCTTCGGGCCCGGCCCGTACCTCGTGCTGCCCCTGCTCGGGCCGTCGTCGCTGCGCGACACCGTCGGCATGCCGTTCGACCGCTATGCCACGTCCTCGTCGGTCTGGTGGGGCGGCGATGCCGCGGCCCAGTCGGCCCTGCACCTGGTCAACGTGCGCGCCGAACTGCTGGCCACGACGAAGCTGATCGGCGACGTCTCGCTCGACAAGTACGCCTTCGTGCGCGATGGCTACCTGGCGCGGCGGCTCGACCAGGTCTACGACGGGTCGCCACCCCTGCCCAAGTTCGAGGACGAGGGCGCCGATCCGGAGCCGCCGAAGCCCGGCAAGTGATGCAGCGGTCGTCCCCGGACGGCCTTCGAACGTTGATGTCCCGTCGCGATCGCGCGACGGCTTGCACGAAAGGATTGCGACATGTGGAACCAGTTGATCGCCGGCACCGTGCTGGTGGCATCGTTGGGCCAGGCCGCCTGGGCCCAGACGGCGCCCGAAGCACTGATCAAGAAGATCGCTGCCGAGGTCATCGACACCGCCAAGGCCGACAAGGCCATCCAGGCCGGCGACGTGTCGCGCATCACCGCACTGGTCGATGCCAAGGTGATGCCCAGCGTCAACTTCGAGGTCATGACTCGCTCGGCCGTCGGCCCGCAGTGGCGCCAGGCCTCGCCCGACCAGCGCGGCAAGCTGCAGACCGAGTTCAAGTCGCTGCTCGTGCGCGTGTATTCGGGTGCGCTCAAGGAGATCAAGGACCAGACCGTCGAGATCACCAAGACCCTGCCGGTGGCGCAGAGCACGCAGGTCGTCGTGCAGAGCGAGGTGCGCGGCAAGGGCGAGCCGATCAAGCTCGACTATCGCCTCGACAAGGACGGTGACAGCTGGAAGATCATCGACGTCAACGTCGGTGGCATCTGGCTCGTCACCAGCTACCGCTCGCAGTTCGCGCAGGAGCTGGCCAACGGCGGCATCGACAACCTGATCACCAAGCTGGCCGAGCGCAACAAGGCCGCCGGCAAGAGCTGAGCCGGGCCCGGCGATGCAACTGCCCGAAACCGCCACCCTCGACGAGGCCGGCGCGCTGCTCGGCGCGCTGGACTCGGCCCTGGCGCAGGCTGCCGGCGGCGTGCTGCGCATCGACGCGTCGGGCCTGAAGAACTTCGACACCTCCACCGTGGCGCTGCTGCTCCACGCACGCCGCGCGGGCAAGTCCAAGGGCATGCGGGTCGAGCTGACGGGGGCACCACCCAAGCTGGTGGAGCTGGCCCAGCTCTACGGCGTCGACGAGTTGCTGTCGCTCGAGCCCACGTAGCGCCGCGCGCGCAGGTTCTTCTTGATCTCGGCGAGCATCGGCCGCAGGGCGGCGCTGCCCAGGCGCAGCGCCACACCGGTGGTGAGGATGTCGATGATCAACAGGTGCAGCAGGCGCGAGACCATCGGGCTGTAGCGGTCGGCGTCCTCGGGGTGGTCGGCCGCCAGCAGGATGTGCGGACCGCTCTGGGCCTCGTGCGCCAGCGGCGAGCCACTGGCGGTGATGACGATCACCGTGGCGCCCTTGCGGCGCGCGATGTCGGTGCTGTCGAGCAGGTCCTTGCTGCGGCCACTGTTGGAGATCACGACCACGCAGTCGCCCGGCTTGAGCATCGTCGCGCTCATCACCTGCACATGCGCGTCGCTGACCGCCGCGGCGTTGACGCCGAGCCGGAAGAACTTGTGCTGGGCATCCTGGGCCACGATGCCCGAGTTCCCCACGCCGTAGAACTCGATGCGGCCCCCGCGGCGCGCGGCATCGGTCAGCGCCGCGATGGCGCGCTCGACCGACTGGACGGGCGCGGCGTTGCGGTAGCGCAGCATCGCCGCGACGGCGTTGTCGATGACCTTGACGACGATGTCGCCGGCCTTGTCGTCGTCGTCGACCGACCGGTGCACGAAGGGCACGCCTTCGTTGACGCTGCCGGCCAGCTTGAGCTTGAAGTCCGCCAGCCCGTCGTAGCCGACGCTGCGGCAGAAGCGCACCACGGTCGGCTTGCTGACGTGGGCGCGTTCGGCCAGCTCGCCGACCGGCAGCGTGGCGAAACCCCGGGCATCGGCCAGCAGCAGGCGAGCCACACGCTGCTCGGCCGGCGGGAGAGCGGGTATCGAGGCGCGGATGCGTTCGAGCATGCTCAGACAGGGTGTGCGCCGGGCCAGTTGCCCCGCGCTGGCGTGAGGGGTCGGGTGCCGGCCGGTTGAACGAACTCGGCATCTGGGGTCAATGCCAGACCGCGGGCCTGGCCGGCGGACCCGGTGCTTGCCGCGATCGATCCGGGCCGCGGGTACCCCTGCTCGTCGAGCGCGCCGAGTTCGACATGCAGGTTGCCATCGGCCGACCGGCCGGCCGCCCCGCGCAGCTCGAAGGCTCCGGCCGACAGGTTGTTGACCAGCCGCAGCTCATGGGCCGCCGGCAGCCGCTCGTCCCAGGCCCGGATGAACCAGGCCGGCGCGGCGGCACGGTTGACGAAGGTGTTGTGGGCGGCGTACAGCGCACTGTCGGCATGTGCCTGGCCCTCGGCGCCGAAGGACAGCATGGCGTTGTTCTGCGTCAGCGCGCTCTGCTCGAAGACGTTGCCGACCACGAAGGCCACCCCGCCGTTGGGCAGGTCGAGCTCGTAGGACGCCTCGCCGGTCGGACCGTCGATCGCGTGGTTGTAGAGGATGTGGTGCTCGGCCGCGCGCGACTTGATCAGGTGACCGCGCCAGCCGCCGGAGAAGTGGCAGCCGCGCACCGTCGCCCGGCCGATGCGGCCCACGTACAGCAGGTGGTGCAGCACCTCGCCGTGGCGCGGCGCCAGGCCGAAGCGGCAGCTCTCCAGCATCAGCTCGGCATCGGGCATGTTGGCCGTCAGCAGGCCCATCTCGTTGTCGAAGAAGTCGCACTGCACGACGCGCAGGCGGCCGCGCTCGAAGCGGATGCCGGCGCCGTTGCCGTCGGGCACGCGTGCACCACGAAAGGCGAGGTTGTCGATGATGACCTCACCGTCGCGCACGACGAGGATTGCCTTGCCCTCGGCGTGCCGGCCCTCGGCGTGCAGCACCGGCCGCGACGCACCCACGCCGCGCAGCGTGAGGTGGCGCTGCGCGATGGTGCCGACCTGGCCCCGGTGCTCGCCTTCGATCTCCAGCGTGTCGCCGTCGCGCGCCGCGGCCAGTGCCTCGGCGAGCCGGTCGCCGGGTCGCACGCGCCAGGTGCGCGCGCGGCCCCGGTCCGGCGGTGGCGCAGATGCCGCCTCGGCGTGCGGGGAGCGGACCAGCGCAGGCCATGCACCGGCCAGCCCGGCCAGGATCTCGCGCCGCTTCACCGCTTCATTCCTCCTCGGCCCAGGCGCAGCCATCGCGCGCCACCAAGGCACTGGCCGCGGCCGGGCCCCAGCTGCCGGCGGCGTAGGGCCGCGGGCCAGCCGGGTCCTGCGCCCAGGACTCGAGCACCGGCATCACCCACGCCCAGGCCTGCTCCTGCTCGTCGCTGCGCACGAACAGGTTCAGTCGACCGGCCAGCGCGTCGAGCAGCAGCTTCTCGTAGGCGCCGACCCGGTCGGTCGGGAAGGCCTTGTCGAAGTCGAGGTCCAGCGACACCGGCGACAGGCGCTCGGGTCCACCGGCACTGGGGCCGCTGCCCTTGGCTGCCAGCAGGTGCAGCTCGAGGCCGTCCTCGGGCTGCAGCTTGATCACCAGCTTGTTGGCATGTCGGGGGCCCGGAAAGATGGGGTGCGGCACGGCGCGGAAGTTGACGACGATCTGCGCGTCGCGTGCCGCCAGGCGCTTGCCGGTGCGCAGGTAGAAGGGCACGCCCGCCCAGCGCCAGTTCTGCACCTCGGTGCGCAAGGCGACGAAGGTTTCGCAGCGGCTGCCGGCGGGCACCTTCTGCTCGTCCAGGTAGCCGGGCACCGGCCGGCCATCCGCGTTGCCGGCGCGGTACTGGCCCCGGACCACGTCGCGCGCGACACTCTCGGTCGTGAAGGGCCGCAGCGACTTCAGCACCTTGAGCTTCTCGTCGCGGATCGCGTCGGCGTCGCTGGTCGGCGGTGGTTCCATCGCGATCATCGTCAGCAGCTGAAGGGCATGGTTCTGGATCATGTCCCGCAACGCGCCGGTGCGGTCGTAGTAGTCGCCGCGCGTGCCGACGCCCAGGCTCTCGGCCAGCGTGATCTGGATGCTGGCGATGCTCTCGCGGCGCCACAGCGGCTCGAACAGCGCGTTGCCGAAGCGCAGCGCCATCAGGTTCTGCACCGCCGGCTTGCCCAGGTAGTGGTCGATGCGCAGCGCCTGGGACTCGGCGAACGATGCGCGCACGACCCGGTTGATCTCGCGTGCGCTGGCCAGGTCGTGGCCGAGCGGCTTCTCGAGCACCACACGCACGTGCGGCCCGTTCAGGCCGGCACGGCCGAGCTGCTCGCAGATCACCGGAAACAGGTGCGGGCTGGTGGCCAGGAACAGCACCACCGTGTCGGCGGCCCGCGCGTCGACCCATTGCTTGAGCCCCGCGTAGTGCTCGGGCTGCGACAGGTCCATGCGCCGGTAGTGCAGCAGCTGGGCGAAGCGCGCGAACTCGTCGTCGCTGGGGCGCTTGGGCGACTCGACCTCGGTGAAGCGTTCGGCGACGAAGGCGCGGTACTGCTCGTCGCTGCGCTCGTCGCGGGCCACGGCCAGGATGCGGGCGCCCTCCGGCAGCTTGCCGTGGCGCCAGGCCTGGAACAGGGCCGGCAGCAGCTTGCGCCAGGTCAGGTCACCGGTTCCGCCGAACAGCACGAGGTCGAAAGCCATGGAGGAGGACTCGCCGGGATGTAATAAAGTTACATCGCGGATGGTGCCGGAGAATCAGCGGGCGGTCAAACCAGGGCTGTCGGGTCCTGTCGATCCGCGATCCGCGATCCGCGATCCGCGATCCGCGATCCGTGATCGCTACTTCTGGATCGCCCCGGGCGACCAGGCGGCCGGCTTGTCGATGGCGCGCGTGCCCACCGGCAGCATGAACTCGGCGGTCGGCGCCAGCGACTCGCCGCCGCCCATCCCGGGATCGACGCCCTGGCCACGCAGGTCCGAGTCGAAGGGCAGGCCGAACTCCAGCGACCAGTAGCTCTGCAGCGAGCGCCGCCGCAACAGCCAGTGGTTGCCGGCGAAGTCGCCGCGCGTGCCCGGGCTGAACAGGCCGAGGCCGACGCTCAGGTTGTTCACGGCGCGCACTTCCGTCGCGGCCGGCAGCTTGTCGTCGAAGACACGCAGGAACCAGCTCGGCGGCCAGGGTTCGCCGATGAAGGTGTTGTGCGACACGTACAGCGCGTTCTTGTCCCAGGCCGAACCCTCGGTTCCGTAGGCCAGCACCACGGGATTCTGCGTGCCGGCGCTCTGCCCGATGACGTTGCCGATGACCCAGGCCACGCCGCCCAGGGCGATGTCCAGCTCGTACGAGGCCTGGCCTTCGGGTCCGTCGTTGATCAGGTTGTAGGTGATGCGGTTCTCGCGCGCCCGCGTCTTGATCAGGTGCCCTTCGAAGCCGCTGTGGAAGCGGCTGCCACGCACCGACAGCCGGGCGATGCGGCCGACGTTGAGCAGGTGGTGCAAACCGCCCTCGACGCGCGGGGCGCGCCCGAACTCGCTGTCGACGATGGTCAACTCGGCCGTGGGCACATTGGCCGCGAAGATGCCGTTCTCGTTGTCGAAGAAGGCGCAGTGGCGCACCGTCAGCGTGCCGCCCTCCAGGCGCACGCCGGCCCCGTCGGCGTCGGCGGCTCGCGAGCCACGGAACTCGAGGTTCTCGAGGACCACCTCGCCTCCGCGCACGACGATCAGCGCCCGCCGCTCGGCGACCTTGCCTTCGCCGCGGATCACCGGCCGGTTGCCCACGCCGCGCAGCGTGAGCTTGCGATCGACCAGCACGGCAGCCTGGCCCTTGTAGTCCCCGGACAACAGCGCGATGACATCGCCGTCGCGCGCCCGTTCGGCAGCCTGGGCGATGGTCATCGCCGGCGCCTCGGGTCCGACGATCAGGGTCTCGGCGTACGCCGCGAAGGCGGTGCCGCTTGCCACCCCGAGGGCGGCCAGCGCGCGTCGCATCGGTCGATCCGGCAAGAGGCCGAGCCATTGGAACTGCATGGGACGATTCTGGCGGTGTTTCGGCCAGGTCAACGCGGAACGGGGCACATGGCGGGATCATGCCGCGTGGGACATGGGCACGGCTGCACGGTGAATCCCCGGTTGGCGCGCCGGCGCCGGAAATGCCATGCTTCACGGTGGTCCGCCTGAAAACTTCGGCGCGTGCCCGCGTACACGAAACGACAAACCAAGGAGTTGACCGCATGAATCACAAGAACCTCGCTCCGGTACTGGCTGCGCTGCTGGCGGCCAGCGGCGCGGCACGGGCCCAGGACGGTGGACAGATCAACGTCATCTGCTCGGTGCAGGCCGAGTGGTGCAACATGATCCAGACGGTGTTCGCCCGCACCACCGGCATCAAGGTCAACATGTCGCTCAAGGGTTCGGGCGAAGCGCTGGCCCAGCTGATCGCCGAACGTGCCAATCCCAAGACCGACGTCTGGTTCGGCGGCACCGGCGACCCGCACCTGCAGGCCGCCGAGCAGGGGCTGTCGCTCGAGTACAAGTCGGCTTCGCTGCCCCTGCTGCACACCTGGGCCCAGCAGCAGGCCGCGCAGAGTGGCTACAAGACGGTGGGCATCTACTCCGGCCCGCTGGGCTTCGGCTACAACACCGAGCTGGTCGCCAAGAAGAAGATGCCCATCCCCAAGACCTGGGCCGACCTGCTCAACCCGGTGTTCAAGGGCGAGATCCAGGTGGCCAACCCGGCCAGCAGCGGCACCGCCTACACGATGGTCGCGACGCTGGTGCAGTTGATGGGCGAGGACAAGGCCTTCGACTACATGAAGGCGTTGCACAAGAACATCAGCCAGTACACGCGCTCGGGCACCGGCCCGATCAAGGCGGTGGCCCGCGGCGAGACCAGCGTGTCGATCAGCTTCGTGCACGATGGCCCCGGCGAGGCGATGCAGGGATTCCCGGTGGCCACCATCACGCCGGCCGAGGGAACCGGCGCCGAGATCGGCTCGATGAGCATCATCAAGGGGGCGCGTAACCTCGACAATGCCCGCAAGTTCTACGAGTGGGCGCTGACCGCCGCCGCGCAGGAAATGGGCGCCGCGGCCAAGCAGTTCCAGGTGCCGTCCAACAAGTCGGCCAAGGTCGACCCGCGCGTGCCGGACTTCAAGAAGATCAAGTTCATCAACTACGACTACGCCAAGTACGGCGCCAGCGCCGAGCGTCGGCGCCTGATCGCCAAGTGGGAGAAGGACGTCAACTCGCTGCCGCGATAGGCGCGTGGCCTTGGCCCTGACGCGCGGCCAGGTCCGCGCGCAACGCATCGTGCTGGCCTGGCTGCTGCTGGGCCTGGCCGCCTTTGCGCTGCTGCCCTGGTACTTTCCGCAGAACCTGACGCTGCTGCGTGCGTTGCCCGGCATCTTCGGCGGGCCCGACACCGCCAGCGGGCTGGTGCATGCGGCGGTGCACGGCCGGCCCTGGTTGTGGACCGGCGCGGCCGCGCTGCTTGCGGGCCTGGTCGCCTGGCGGCTGCCGGCAGGGCCCGCGCAGGGCTGGGGCCTGGTGCTCAGCGCCGGCGCGGGGCTGGGCGGCCTGCTCGGGGCGGGTTTCGCGATCGGCGCGCAGGGATGGGCCTTCGAGTCGCTGGCGGCCTGGTTCGGCGACCTGCCCGGCGGTCAGTTTGGCATCGGCCTGGGCGGTGCCCTGGTCCTGCTGGCCTTGCTGATGTTGCTGGGCGCAGGCATCGCGCGGCTGGGCTTCTTCCGTGGCGACCTCTTCGTGGCCGGCGCGGTGGTGCTGTGTGCGGCGCTGCTGCTGCTGTTCGTCGCCCTGCCGGTGGGCAAGAGCCTGGTCGGCGCGCTGTACGACGAAGCCGGGCAGCTGTCGCTGGCGGCGCTGTCCGACCGACTGGCTCACGAACGCGTGTGGGGGCTGGGTTGCCTGGCCGGCGGCGTGCGCTGCGGCGTGGCCTGGAACACGCTGTTCCTGGCCCTGCTCACGGCTGCCGGCACCACGCTGATGGGCACGCTGATCGCGTTGATCGCCGAGCGGGGCAACCGGCGGGCGACCAAGGCCCTGAACGTGCTGGCCCTGTTGCCGATCATCACGCCGCCCTTCGTCGTCGGCCTCGGCCTGATCCTGCTGTTCGGCCGCGCCGGCCTGGTCAACCAGCTGCTCGAGTGGGCCTTCGGCATCACGCCCTCGCGCTGGTTCTACGGCCTGTTCGGCGTGTGGCTGGCGCAGATGTTCGCCTTCACGCCGATCGCCTTCATGATCATGCGCGGCGTCGTGCAGGGCATCAGCCCCAGCCTGGAGGAGGCCGCACAGACCTTGCGGGCCAGCCGCTGGCAGACCTTCCGCACCGTGACGCTGCCGCTGATGAAACCGGGCCTGACCAATGCCTTCCTGGTCGGCTTCATCGAGAGCATCGCCGACTTCGGCAACCCGGTGGTGGTGGGCGGGCAGTACTCGGTGCTGTCGACCGACATCTTCTTCGCCATCGTCGGCGCGCAGTACGACCAGGGTCGCGCGGCGTCCCTGGCGCTGATCCTCACCGCCTTCGCGCTGACGGTGTTCTTCATCCAGCAGCGCGTGCTGGGTCGCGCCAGCTACACCACGCTCACCGGCAAGGGAGACGCGGGCTTCGCGATGCCGCTGCCCGACCGCGTGCGCCGCCTGGCGCACGGCCTGGCCGGGCCCTGGCTGGCCTTCACGGTGATCGTCTACGTGTTCGCGTTCATCGGGGGCTTCGTGCAGACCTGGGGCCGCGACTACACGCCGACGCTGGCGCACTTCCGCACCGCCTTCGACCTGCAATGGGGCAGCTACGGCCTGGTGTGGGCGGGCACTGCATGGAACTCGCTGTTCACCACGCTCAAGCTGGCAGCCATCGCGGCGCCGATCTGCGCCACCATCGGGCTGCTGATCAGCTGGCTGCTGGCGCGCACGCAGTTCGTCGGCCAGCGCGCCTTCGAGTTCTCGGCGCTGCTGGCCTTCGCGATCCCCGGCACCGTGCTCGGCGTGAGCTACATCCTGGCCTTCAACGTGCCGCCCTTCGAGCTCACCGGCACCGGGCTGATCATCGTGCTGTGCTTCGTCTTCCGCAACCTGCCGGTGGGTGTGCGCGCCGGCACGGCCAGCTTCAAGCAGCTCGACAAGAGCCTCGACGAGGCCAGCACGATGCTGCGCGCCGGCACGGCGACCACCTTGCGCCGCGTCGTGCTGCCCCTGCTCAAGCCGGCGCTGGTGGCCGCTCTCGTCTACAGCTTCGTGCGCAGCATGACCACCGTGTCGGCGGTGATCTTCCTGGTGACCGCCGAGAACGAACTGGCCACCACCTACATCATCGGCCGCGTCGGCAACGGCGACTACGGTGTCGCGCTGGCCTACTGCACGGTGCTGATCGTGCTGATGTCGCTGGTCACCGCCGCCATCCAGCTGCTGGTCGGCGAGCGCCGCCTCGGTCGGCGCGGCACCCGGGAGCATTGACCATGGCCGCAGCCGGCATCGAGTTCCAGCAGGTCACCAAGCGCTACGGCGATGCCCGGGCGCCACTGGTCGTCAAGGGTGTCGACCTGGTCGTGCCCAAGGGCACGCTGACCACGATCCTCGGCCCCTCGGGCTGCGGCAAGACCACGCTGCTGCGCATGATCGCGGGGCTTGACGCCGCGACCACGGGGCGCATCCTCATCGACGGCCAGGACGTCACCACGTTGGGCCCGGCCGAGCGCAACGTGAGCATGGTGTTCCAGAGCTACGCGCTGTTCCCGCACATGAGCGTGCTCGACAACGTCTGCTATGGCCTGGTGGTCACCGGGGTGTCCAAGGACTCGGCCGCGCAGCGCGCGCGCGAGGCGATGGCCAGCGTGGGCCTGGCCGGCTACGAGCAGCGCCTGCCCAGCGAGCTGTCGGGCGGGCAGCAGCAGCGTGTCGCGGTAGCGCGCGCGCTGGTGCTCGAGCCCTCGGTGATGCTGTTCGACGAGCCGCTGTCCAACCTCGACGCCCGGCTGCGCCGTTCGATGCGCGAGGAGATCCGCAGCCTGCAGCAGCGCCTGAAGCTCACCGTGGCTTACGTGACCCACGACCAGAGCGAAGCCCTGGCGGTCAGCGACCAGATCGTCGTGATGAACGCCGGCCTGATTGCCCAGGCCGGCACGCCGCGCGCGCTGTACGAGCAGCCGGCCAGCGCCTTCGTCGCCGGCTTCATGGGCGAGGCGGTGCTGTTCCCGGCGACGGCCGATGCCAGCGGCCGCGTGCAGCTCGGGCCGCTGCACCTGCAGCCCGCGCGCGTGGTGGCCGCCGGCCCCGTGCAGGTGGCCATCCGCCCCGAGGCCTGGCGGCTGCTGGCGCCGGGTCCCGGCACCTTGCCCGGTCGCCTGGCCAAGACCGCCTACCTGGGCGGCTTCCAGGAGCTGACGCTGGACACCGAGATCGGCGAGATCTTCGTCGTCTCGCCCGACGTTTCGCGTGACTGGGTGGTCGGCGAGACGCTGGCCCTCGGGCTGGGTGGCAGCGGGGTGTCGGTGGTCGAGGGCGGCGCCGCGCCGGCCTGATCGGCGCGGCGCCGATCGCGACGGCGCGCCGCGGTCGAGGGAAGGCTAGAACGCGCGCTCGACGATCCGCTCACCGACGCGCAGCCACAAGGACGTGGCGCCGATGCGCTCGAGCACCACGCCATCGGCCACCGTCTCGCCTTCGCGCAGCATCTGGTCACCGATCAGCACGAAGCTCTGGCGGCGGTTCTGCGATTGCACCACCCCGCCCACGCGCAGGGATTCGATCGCCTGACGCTGGGCCGGTGGCAGCTCGGCCAGTCGGGCGGGGCGCAAGGCCGGCGACGCCCCCCGGGCTTCGACGGACCGGGCCGGTGCCGGCGCAACAGGCCGGGCGGCCGTGGCCGGCGGAGGTGGCAGCAGGCTGGGCAGCGTGCGCCGCGCCGGTGCCGCAGGCCAGGCGGACGGCGGCGCGGGCGTTGGCGCCGTGGTCGCTGCCGTTGGCGGGTTCGGCGCCGCGGAGGGTGGCGCGCCGAGACCCGCCGTAGGCGGCGTGGCTGGCGACGCGGTCGGTGGTGCCGCCGGCATCGTGGTCGGCGCCGCAATCGGTGGCGCAATCGGTGCCGCGGTCGGTGCCACGATCGGTGCCACGATCGGTGCCGCGGGCGTTGGATCGGTCGGCGGCGCGACCGGGGCCGCCGGCTCCGGTCGCGCGGGAGGCATCTGCGGCGTGGGCGGCCGTGCCGCCGTGGCAATCGCAGGCGCTAACGAGGCGGCCACAACCTGGCGTGCGCCATCCGGCGACCGGGGCCACAGCCACGACCAGGCCGCCCAGCCCATCAGCACGGCCGCCACCGTGCCACCGATGGCGGCGGCGATGGCCGTGCGCGGCCTGCCCCGGCTGCCGCCGGCGGTGGCCCCGGTTGCAGCGCCGAGGGGCTGGCTGTTCAGATGCGGCACCTGGCCCCGCTCACGCTCGGCGTCGGCGCGTCGCAGGGCGTCGAGGATCAACGACATCAGGGCTCCCGTTGCAGGCGCGGCTCGTCGATCCCGGCCGCGCGGTTGAGTTGCATCAGCGTCACCGGGCCGGCCAGGCCGTCCAGCGCCAGGCCCTGCGCGACCTGGAAGGCGAACACCCGCGGGCGCAGGAGCTCGTCGCTGCGCGCGGCACGTCCGGCGGACTCGCCCTGCAGCGCCTCCAGCTTCTCGAGTGCCCAGGCCGTCAGGGCCGGGTCGGGTCGGGCGATCTGTCGCTCGTCCCAGCCCGGCGGTGGGCGCCACAGTGTCGCCAGGCGGCCGGTCCAGCGTTGCTGCAAGGCCGGCAGCCCGACGGACAGCGGGCCCTGCGGCAGCAGCACGCGGGCGGTGGTCTTGCCCAGCCCTTGCAGCACCACGGTGCTGCCGTCGTCCAGGGCCAGCAGGGCGGGGCGGTCGAGCCGGCGCAACAGGCCGAGGTCGCCCTGGCCTTCGTAGCACGCCAGCCCGTGCGCCGGTGCTGCGTGGCAGACGGGCCGTCCGTCGGCGGGCAGCGACCACGCGGCCGCCAGGTCGCGCCATGCCGCCGCCGGATCGGCGTGGCCCGGCCCCAGCTCGCCGAAAGCCGCTGCGGCCGGTGAAGGGGCGGCGTCGGACGGCGCCGAGGCCGCCGCGACCGGGATCGGGGCCGACGAGGGCGTGGCCGCGGCCGTCGGTGGTCCCGAGGCCGCGCGGGCCGGGCCGATCGGTGCCGCACCGGCGGCTGCCGAAGCCGGCGAACGCGGCGCGTCGCGAAACGCGAGCCAACCCCCGACGGCCGCCAGGGCCGCCACCCCCGCCACGGCGAGCCCACCCGCCCCCGCAGGCCACGCCCGGCGGTGACCCTGTCGGCGGGCCTGCGGATCGAACACCTCGCGGGCCGCCTGCTCGACCAGGCGCTTGCCGATGCGCCGCGTGCCGTGCGCGTAGGCCCCCAGCATCGCGCGCTGGCAGAGCAGGTTGATGCGGCGCGGCACACCGCCGGCCAGGCGGTGCACGGCGGCCAGCGCGGCGGCGTCGAAAGGGACATCGCCGGACAGGCCGGCCACGCCCAGCCGGTGACGCACGTAATCGTCGCTCTCGGCCGCGCTCAGCGTGCCCAGGTGCACCCGGGCCACGATGCGCTGCGCCAGCTGTTCCAGGTCCGGGCGGGCCAGCAGCGCGCGCAGCTCGGGCTGGCCGATCAGCACGATCTGCAGCAGTTTGCGCTCGGCGGTCTCCAGGTTGGTCAGCAGGCGCAACTGCTCCAGCACGTCGGCCGACAGCGCCTGCGCCTCGTCGATGACCAGCAGGCAGTTCTCGCCGCGCGCGTGGGCCTGCAGCAGGAAGGTGTTCAGCGTGTCGACCAGCGCCTTTAGACTGTCGCCCGGGCCGTGCGGCAGGCCGAACTCCTGGCACACCGTCTGCACCAGCTCGCGCGCGTCGAGCCGTGGATTGAACAGATAGGCCACCCGATGGCCGGCCGGCACCTGCTCCAGGAAGGCGCGGCACACCGTGGGCTTGCCGGCACCGATCTCGCCGGTGAGCAGCACGAAGCCGCCGCCGGCGCCCAGCCCGTAGAGCAGGTGAGCGAGCGCCTCGCGGTGCATCGCGCTCAGGTACAGGAAGCGCGGGTCCGGTGCGATCGAGAAGGCTTCGCGCTCCAGGCCGTAGAAGGACGCGAACATGGCCCGAGCATAGCCGCGGCGTGCCGTGCTCCCGCATCCGGGCCCGCTCGCCGGGGACCGGCGTGGTGGACGAAGCCGGCACGGCGGCCACGACCGCCGCGCGACCGGGCGTCTGCGGTCAGGCCACCGTCACCCGGTCGCGACCCATCTCCTTGGATCGGTACAGCGCGCCATCGGCGCTGGCGATCAGCGCGCTCGCGTCCTCGCCCGGCGTCCAGGCGGCGATGCCGGCCGACACGGTGGGCGTCAGCAGCGTCTCGTTGGTGCTGCGGTCGCGCACCTTCAGCAGCTTGGTCTTGGCGCGCACGCGCTCGGCCAGCTCGACCGCCTGCTTGAGCGTCGTCGAGGCCCACAGGATCGCGAACTCCTCGCCACCGTAGCGCGCGCCCACCGCGCCCACCTCGCCGACCTGGCGCTTGAGCACCTGGCCCAGCGCCTGCAGCACCGAATCGCCGACCAGATGGCCATGGCGGTCGTTGACGCGCTTGAAGTGATCGAGGTCGAGCAGGATCAGGCAATGCACCTTGCCGTGCGCCGGCGGTTGAGCCAGCAGCGCACCGAGCTCCAGGTCGAAACCCTTGCGATTGAGCACGCCGCTGAGCGGATCGGTCAGCGCCTCGACCCGCGCCCGGGCCAGCTCGCCACGCAGGCTGTCCACCTCGGCCCGGCTGGCATCGAGCTCGCTGCGCAGGCGGTCGACCTGCTGGTGCATCTGGCTGGTGCCTTCCTTGGCGGCGCGGGTCTGCGCCGCCAGGGCTTCCCGATCCTCGGCGGCCAGGGCGCGTGCCAGACCGTCCAGCTGCTCGCCGAACTGGCCCGCCGCCGCGCCGGTGGTGCGCGCGCTGTCGGACATCGCGGTGATCACCTGCTGCAGCCGGTCGCCGACCTGCGACGCGACATCGGCGTCGGGTTCGGCCACGTGGGTGTGGTAGAGCGCCTCGATGGCCTCGTCGTCCAGACGCCCCTGCGCGCGGCGGCGCTCGTCGAGCGCCTGCACCAGCGGCGGATTGATGCCGGCCAGGTACTCGTACCAGACGGCGAAGCTCAGCGGATGGAAGCCGGCATCGTGCTGGCCCATCTCCTTGATGATCAATCGCAGCAGCGATGCACTCTGCTCGCGCGGTTCGGTGTACTTCAAGCTGCGGCACCCATGGCCCAAGCCACCCTGTCCCGGGTTGGTCGCTCCCCTGGCTGCGAATGGTAAGGCAGCCGTGTCGGGTGATCGTGACCAGCGGTGAAGTCGCCGGGTCGCCGGACGCGTTCTAATGCGAGGCGGATGCCCCCCGGGACCGCCTGCATGAACCTGCTCGAACAGCTCCGCCAGTTCACCACCGTCGTCGCCGACACCGGCGACTTCCTGCAGATGGCGCAGTTCGCGCCGCGCGACGCGACGACCAATCCGTCGCTGATCCTCAAGGCCGTGCAGCAGAGCGCCTACGCACCGCTGCTGCGCGAGACCGTCGCCACCTCGCGAGGGCTGCCGCGCGAGCAGGTCGTCGATGCGGTGCTGGTGCGCTTCGGCCGCGAGATCCTGCGCATCGTGCCCGGACGGGTCAGCACCGAGGTCGACGCGCGCCTGTCGTTCGACCGCGTGGCGACCGTCGAGCGCGCGCGGCGCCTGATGGCGCTGTATCGGGACGCCGGCATCGGACCCGAGCGGGTGCTGATCAAGATCGCCGCCACCTGGGAGGGCATCGCTGCCGCCCAGGAGCTGGAGCGCGAAGGCATCCACTGCAACCTGACGCTGCTGTTCGCCTTCTGCCAGGCCGTGGCCTGCGGCGACGCCGGGGTGACGCTGATCTCGCCCTTCGTCGGGCGCATCCACGACTGGTGGAAGAAGGCCGCCGGCGGCACCTGGGACGAGGCCGCGATGGCCGGTGCCGCCGATCCCGGGGTGCGCTCGGTGCGCACGATCTACGAACACTACAAGCGCCACGGCATCACCACCGAGGTGATGGGGGCGAGCTTCCGCAACACCGGCCAGATCCTGGCACTGGCGGGCTGCGACCTGCTGACCATCAGCCCGGAGCTTCTGGCGCAGTTGCAGGCCGCACAGGGCACCGTCATCCGGGCGCTCGACCCGCAGGCCGCGCGGGCGCTGGCGCTGCCCGAACGGCACTTCGACGAGGCGGGCTTTCGATGGGCGCTCAACGAGGACCCGATGGCCACCGAGAAGCTGGCCGAAGGCATCCGCGCCTTCGCGGCCGACGCCGTCCGCCTGGACCGCTTGATCGACGAGATCCGCCCATGAACCACACCCCCCGCTGCGACCGGACCGAGGCCTGGGCGGCCCTGCAGGGCCACTTCGAGGCGCACGGCCGCGACCTCGACCTGCGCGAGGCCTTCGCGCGCGATCCCGGCCGCTTCGACGCCTTCTCGCTGCAGGCGCCGGAGGTCTTCGCCGACCTGTCGAAGAACCTGATCGACATTGCGACCCGCCGCTTCCTGCTGGACCTGGCGCGCGAATGCGGGGTCGCGGCGCGCCGCGATGCGATGTTCGCCGGCGCGCCGATCAACGCCACCGAGGGTCGCGCGGTGCTGCACGTGGCCCTGCGCGCACCGCGCGGTGCCGCCCCGCTCGCCGACGAGGTGCACGAGGTGCTCGACGCGATGCTGTCTTACGCCGAGCGCGTGCGCGCCGACGGTGGCTTCACCGACGTCGTCAACATCGGCATCGGCGGCAGCGACCTGGGGCCGGCGATGGTCGTGCCGGCGCTCGATGCCTACGCGCAACGTGGCCTGCGGCTGCACTTCGTCAGCAACGTCGACGGGCACGACATCGCCCCCGTGCTGCGCGGCCTGGACGCACGCCGCACCTTGTTCATCGTGGCCTCCAAGACCTTCACGACCCAGGAGACGATGGCCAACGCGGCGGTGGCGCGCGCGTGGTTCGTGGCCCAGGGCGGCAGCGACGTCGCGCGCCACTTCGTGGCCACCACCACCAACGTGCAGGCGGCGGCGGCCTTCGGCATCACCACCACCTTCGGCTTCTGGGACTGGGTCGGCGGCCGCTACTCGCTGTGGAGCGCGATCGGCCTGCCGATCGCCGTGGCCATCGGGGCGACGAACTTCCGCGCGCTGCTGGCCGGCGCGCACGCGATGGACCGCCACTTCGCCGAAGCGCCCGCCGAGTCCAACCTGCCGCTGCAGCTGGGTCTGCTGGACCTCTGGTACCGCAATTTCCACGGCTTCACGAGCCGCAGCGTGGCGCCCTACCACCAGGGCCTGCGCCGCCTGCCGGCCTACCTGCAGCAGCTGGAGATGGAGAGCAACGGCAAGCGCGTCGATCTCGACGGCGTGGCGCTGCCGTTCGGCACCAGCCCGGTGGTGTGGGGCGAGCCGGGCACCAACGGCCAGCACGCCTACTTCCAGATGCTGCACCAGGGCACCGACGTGATCCCGGTCGAGTTCATCGCCGTGCGGCAGGCCGCGCACGAGCACACGGACCTGCACCGCAAGCTGCTGGCCAACTGCCTGGCGCAGAGCCAGGCGCTGATGCTGGGCAAGAGCGCCGACGAGGCGCGGGCCGAAGCGGCGCCGACGGCCGACCCGGGCTTCGATCGCCAGGTGCTGGCCCGCCACCGCAGCTTTCCCGGCAACCGGCCCAGCACCACCTTCGTGCTGGACGCGCTGACGCCCCGCGCGCTGGGTGCACTGGTCGCGATGTACGAGCACCGCGTGTTCACCAGCGGGGCGCTGTGGGGCATCAACAGCTTCGACCAATGGGGCGTCGAGCTCGGCAAGGCCTTGTGCAACCAGCTGCTGCCACGCTTCGAGTCGGGGGATGCCCGCGGACTCGACACCTCGACGGCCGGGCTGCTGAAGCGGCTGCGCGGATGAGGCCGCGGGCGTGGATCGGCGCCCCGGCGCACGCCGCCCCGGGCCGGCCGGAGGCGCGCACCGGGGCCCGGCGGTGAGGGCGGTGGTCTTCGACCTCGGTGGCGTGCTGCTGCATTGGCGGCCGCTCGAGCTGCTGCAGCAATCGGTGCCCGAGCTGGCGCCGGACGAGGCAGCGGCCCGCGCGCTGGCGCCGCGCATCTTCGAGAGCTTCGAGCCGGGCAGCGACTGGGCGGCCTTCGACCTCGGCCTCGTCGAGCCGGACGAGCTGGCGTCGCGCATCGCCACGCGGCTGGGCGTGGCCGACGCGGCGATCCGCCGCGTCATCGAGGCGATCCCGGCGCACCTGCAGCCGATGGCCGACAGCACCGCCCTGCTGCCGGCCTTGCGTCGGGCCGGACATCGCTTGCTGTTCCTGTCCAACATGCCGCGGCCGTATGCCGACCATCTGGAAGTCGCCCATGCCTTCTTCGGCCACCTGGAGGGCGGCGTGTTCTCGGGGCGCGTGGGCCTGATGAAGCCCGACCCGGCGATCTTCCACCTGGTCGTCGAACGCTTCGGCATCGAGCCGACGGACACGCTGTTCGTCGACGACCACGCCGGCAATGTGCAGGCGGCCCGCTCGCTGGGCTGGCAGGCCCTGCACTTCACCGACGCGCCGTCGTGTGCCACGGCCTTGCGCCGGGACGGGTGGCTCTGAGCGCGAACCGCGGCCTGCTGCGGGTGCAGGCAGGCCGCGCCCTGCGGGACGGCTCGACCGAACGAGCCTCAGTGCGAGGCAGCCAGGCCCGCGAGCGCCTGGCGCGCCGCATCGGCCGCCTGGTCCACCACCTGCTGCTTCCACGCCGGCGTGTCGGTGTAGAACGCGTCGCGCATCCGTTGCTTGATCGGTGTGGCCGCGTCGGCAGGGGTCTCGGGATGCAGCTCCAGCCACTGATCGGCGCGCATCGCGTCGAGCACCTCGAGCAGCGGCAGGGTGCCGTACTCCATCGCGATGCCGGTGTACTGCGCCTGCGGGCACTCGGCATGCACGGCCTCGCAGCCCATGCCGGACAGCTGGGCCGACGCCGACGAGCCGTCGTACATCGAGGTCACGCGCTCGCCCCACCAGGCCCGCGCGCGCGCCAGCGCCTGCGCATCGGGCCGGTCGAAGAAGATGCGTTCGCCGTGACCGCTGGGGCCCAGGCCGGTGTGCAGGTCGATCCAGGCCAGGTGTCGACAGCGGCGGCCATGGTCCTGCAACACGTGGCGGAAGGTCTGGTTGCTCCAGGTCGGATCGCGACCGCCGTAGAACAGGCCCTCGGGGTCCTCGTGCTGGCCGCCGGTGACGGCACGCTGCAGCTCGCGCTCGCCGTGAAGGGCCGCGAAATGCGCGAAGGCTTCCGCGGCCGAGGGCGGCGGTGGCCAGGTGGCCGGCACGATGGCGCGCGCCAGCTTCACGTAGCCGGCGTTGTGCGGCAGCGGCGCGTGGAAGTCGAGGAAGTTGCGGTTGAGGTCGACGTTCTCGTGCGTGGTGCGTCGCCACCACGAGAAGCCGTAGGGATTGAGCGCGTGCACGTAGAGCACCGCGACACCGGCCTGCGCGGCCGCGGCATGCCAGGCGCCGTCGGACAGCAGCGCCACCTGGATGCCCGAACCGCAGAAGCCCTCGACGCCATGGCAAGCGCTGGTGATCATCAGCACGCGCTCGGCGTCGGCCGCACCGAAGAGCACGACGTCCATCGCCAGCTCCTCGCCATCGCGCCCGACCATCGGATGTCGGTGCGCGTGCACATCCAGGTCGGCCGCCTCGGCCGCGGCCATGAACTTGCCGCGCGCCTCGCGGTAGGTCTGCGCGAAGTGGATCTCGGCGGGGGGCATGCGCGGTGCGGCGGGCGGGGTCAGCGCGGCGTGGCCAGCCACTTCTCGGCCAGCCGCACCCAGGCCGTGGCGCCCAGCGGGATCAACTCGTCGTTGAAGTCGTAGTTGGGGTTGTGCAGCATGCACGGGCCTTCGCCATGGCCCATCGCGCGGTGGCTGCCGTCGCCGTTGCCGATCATGAAGTAGCAGCCCGCCTTGACCTGCAGGAAGTAGCTGAAGTCCTCCGAGCCCATCGTCGGCTCGAACTCCAGCACGTTCTCGGCGCCCACCACCTCGGCCAGCAGTTCGCGCGCGAAGGCGGTCTCGGCGGGGTGGTTGACGGTGGCCGGGTAGTTGCGCTTGAACTCGAACTCGCAGCTCGCTTCGAAGGCCGCGCAGGTGGACTCGGCGATGGTCTGCATGCGGCGCTCGACCAGGTCGAGGACCTCGCCGGTGAAGGTGCGCACCGTGCCCTCGATGGTGCAGGTGTCGGGGATCACGTTGGTCGCCTCGCCGGCGTGCACCATGGTCACCGAGATCACCGCGGTGTCGATCGGCCGCTTGTTGCGCGTGACGATGGTCTGGAAGGCCTGCACCATTTGGCAGGCCACCGGCACCGGATCGATGCCGTTGTGCGGCAGCGCGGCGTGTGCGCCCTTGCCGCGGATGGTGATCTTGAACTCGTTGGAGCTGGCCATCATCGGCCCGCTGCGCAGCGCGAACTGGCCCACCTTCATGCCCGGCCAGTTGTGCGCACCGAAGATGGCCTCCATCGGGAACTTCTCGAACAGGCCGTCCTTGATCATCTCGCGCGCACCCCCGCCGCCCTCCTCGGCAGGCTGGAAGACCAGGTACACGGTGCCGTCGAAGTTGCGGTGCTTGGACAGGTGCTTGGCGGCGGCCAGCAGCATCGCGGTGTGCCCGTCGTGGCCGCAGGCGTGCATCTTGCCTTGGTGGGTGCTGGCGTGCGCGAAGTGGTTGTGCTCGGTCATCGGCAGCGCATCGATGTCGGCGCGCAGGCCGACCGCGCGCGACGACGTGCCGTTCTTGACGATGCCCACCACGCCGGTGGTGCCCAGGCCGCGGTGGATCGGGATGCCCCACTCGGTCAGCTGCCGGGCGATCAGGTCGGCGGTGCGCTTCTCCTCGAAGCACAGCTCGGGGTGGGCGTGGATGTCGCGACGCAGTGCGGTGATGGCGGCGGCGTCGGCCAGGATGGATTCGATCATGCGCATGGCGGCGGCCCTGCTGCGTGGGAGGCGAAGCGAGGCAGTGTACGCCGCGCGCCCGGTCCGGCGCCGGGTGCGGGCATTCGGGCTTGCGGGCCGCGCCCTCGCAGAGCTCCGGCCCTTCGGCAGGCACGAACCGTCCGCAGGGACGTTTCGTGTCCGGGCTCGCCTTGCAGGCCGCGCCCTCGCAGAGCTCGGGCCCTTCGCGAGGCACGAACCGTCCGCAGGGACGGTTCGTGTCCGGGCTCAGCGCCGGACCTTGCCGTCCTCGGTCAGCATGGTCAGCTCGACGAATTGCGAGCCGGTGTGGTCACGCGGGCCGAAGCTCACCGAGAAGCCGCCCAGTTCCAGCCGCTGCAGCGACTCCAGGCTGGAGACCAGCGTCTCCCGCGTCACCGTGCGTCCGGCGCGACGCAGGGCTTCGGCGAACACCTTGGCGGCCACGTAGCCCTCCATGCTGGAGTAGTTGGGCGTGCCTCCTCCGCGCTGCACGGCCTCGAGGTACTCGCGGGCGATGCCGGTGGTGGTGCTGAACGGGTGCGGCATCACCTGGGTGACCATCACGCCGCGGGCCTCGGCCTTGAGCTCGTCCTGCAAGGCCCGGGTGCCGACGAAGCT
>WBZL01000257.1_pt1 | contig 58236 bp, 53 predicted proteins | sample 5204291 | NCBI WGS metagenome assembly WBZL01 (sample SAMN12344345, study PRJNA552823) | activated sludge metagenome | biome: Activated sludge suspended growth; feature: Nitrification reactor; material: Wastewater; isolation source: activated sludge from nitrification reactor of wastewater... | reverse complement strand
ACCTGCGATGCGAGATAAAATATTTTATTCTTTCGTATTACTGTTGAATGCCGCATTTATTTATAATACTGCATTTTGGGGACAAGTAGATGCTATATATACCTGCTTTGGTTTTGTTGCTTTAATTATGGCTATTAAAAATAGAACTGTAATCAGTATAATATGTTTAGCGTTGGCATTAAATTTTAAACTACAGGCATTAGTGTTTGTGCCAATTATAACAATGATTTTGTGTTTTCATTTATTACAACATAAGACGTACAAGAAAATACTAATTGGTATTTTATGCGCTATTGTTTTACAAATTTTTATTTTATTGCCGTTTATACTTCATCATCAATTGCCTAAAATTATTGCAGTAATTACAAATACAGTTGGATTTTATAATTTCCCAACTTTAGGTGCATTTAATTTCTGGTCTTTGATGTTGCCGAATGTCTCTATAGAAGGTATGTATCAAATAAGTGATAATGTTAAATTTGGTTTTTTGACGTATCATCAAATTGGTTTACTCTTGTTTTTTGTGTTGTCATTTGCGGCATTATTTCCTTTTTTGCATTTTATGTATAAGCAATCTTTTATTACAAAAGATATTCAATTTCCAATCAAATATATTTTTCTGATAACAGCATTGTGTTCTCTAAATTTCTATTTTTTTAATACACAAATGCATGAACGATATGTGCATCCGGCGATTGTGCTTATCGCTACATATAGTTTTTTGTCGAAACGATATGGCATTTTTTTAATTTTATCTATTGCTTATTTTCTTAACTTAGAAAGAATATGTTGGTACTTACATTTACATAATGAAACGTACCTAAACGGCTTATTATTTAAACCAAGATTAATTGCTGTTTTGTATTTGTTTGTTATACTACAGTCGTATTACTATCTATACTTTGATAAATCAAAACAGGAAACAGACATTTCACTTGCTTGATTACATCAACATTCCAGCAATTGTTGCAGAAAGGTAAGAAGCTAAAGTACCGCAAAGTAATGCTTTTAAGCCGAGTTTTGCTAGGTCGGCACGTCGGCTAGGTGCCAATTCTCCTATGCCTCCAATTTGAATGCCTACGGAACTAAAATTGGCGAATCCACATAATGCGAAGCTTGCAATGGCTAATGCTTTTGGCGACATTGTCGCTTTCTCTGCAATTAAACTGGTATAAGCAACAAACTCGTTAATGGTTAATTTTTGTCCCATCATGGTTGCTACTTTCATCACTTCTTCACTCGGCACGCCCATGACCCATGCCAATGGATAAAATACATAGCCAAAGATGGTATTTAAGCCTAAGTTTGGATGAATTAGACCTAATAGCGCATTGATTAATGCCATTAACGCAATAAAACCAATTAGCATCGCAATTACATTTACAGATATTTTCATGCCATCGCTTGCGCCGTGTGAAATAGCATCGATGATGTTTGTATATTGACTTTTAATTTCTACACTTACTTTTCCTTTCGTTTGTGATTCTTCCGTTTCTGGAAATACAATTTTAGAGATTACTAATGCGGCAGGAGCTGCCATTAAGCTGGCTGCTATTAAATATTCCGCAGGCACACCCATACTCACATATACAATTAAAATTCCGCCAGCGATACATGCCATACTGCCAGCCATTGATGCTAATAATTCGCTATTGGTCATGCCTGCTAAGTAAGGACGTATCATTACCTGTGCTTCCACTTGCCCTACAAAAGCACTTGCCACGTTGCTGAGTGCTTCAGCTCCAGAAACACGCATTACAAAATTCATTACGCGAGCAATGGCTGCCACTACACGCTGCATAATGCCTACATGATATAAAATGGCTACTAATACACAAACTAAGATAATTGTTGCAGGAATGCTGAAGGCAAACACAAATGTGCCAGGCGCACCATAAGGCAAAGCATCGATGGCGCCTTTTGGTGAATGTGTGTCTGTCATAATGCCACCATAAACGAATGCTGCTCCTTGTTGCGCATAGCCTTCAATGGCTTTCATGCCTTCGCCCAGCGTTTGAAAAAATGATTTTACAGGTGGCACTTTTAATATTAGCAAAGCTAGTGTTAATTGAAGTGCAAGACCACTGATGACTAATCTGTAGTTGATGGCTTTTTTATTATTGGAAAATAGAAATGCTATACCTAAAATAGCGATGATGCCTAAAATACCTGTAAATCTCTCCATAAATTGTTGTATGTATAACAAATATACTTTTTTGTCGACGTTATTCGTATTGCAATGATGATAAAATATCAACAGTAAGAAATGCTTGTTTGCTTTAGTTTTTACTTAAATCACGACTGCGCTGTAATGCCTCGTCCATACCTTTTTGTATGTTATTACTAACTGCTGATTGATTAAAAGATTTCAATGCTGCTTCTGTGGTTCCGCCTTTAGAGGCTACTTTGTTTATCCATTCTTTGCACGATAAATCATTGACTTTATAAAGCTCTACAGCACCTAAAAAAGTTTGTTCCACCATTTTTGATGCTTCTGTTAATGTAAAACCATATTCCATTGATTTTTGAATCATGGCGTCCATAAAATAAAAAATATAAGCAGGGCCAGAGCCAGTAATCGCCGTGATGGCATTCAGCTTATCTTCATCGTATAATTGAATTGAAATTCCTGTTGTTTCTAATAGTTTGCGGATAAAATCGATATCGCGTTGTGGTATGGTTTCGGATACCATAAAACCAGTTACGCCTAATCCGATTTGACATGGTAGGTTTGGCATACAGCGAATGACTTTGTTTGTGCCAAGCTGTTGTTCTACCTCTTGGATCTTCACGCCTGCCATAATGGTAAGCACGATATGTTTTTCTTGGATAAATGGTTGTAATTTTGGATATACGGCATACGCATCTTGCGGTTTTACGGCAATGATGATTAAATCTTTCTCTACTATAAAATCACCGTAATCATTATATACTTGACCTAATTTCATGCGATTCAGTTCTTGAATTTGTGCATGATCTTTTTCTATAACTGTGAGCTGTTTATGTGTTAATATTTTAGCATTTAAAAAGCTTTCAGCAAAGCTTCTGCCCATATTTCCACCGCCAATGATAAGTACGTTCATGTCATAAAAATAGTATTTAGTTGTGAATAATTGCTATTGATAATTAGAAATGATTTTTGTTTTTTTTACTATATTCAAATATGCAAATTATACTATTTTATTTTTTGATAGGCTTGCTAAATGTATGCGCTGAGTTTTTGGTAAATGAACCATTAAAATATGCTTCAAAAGTATTGCTGATGCCTACGTTAATGCTGTTTGTATATCGCACAATTAAAGCAACTAATGTAATGCGTATGATTTACGCGGCACTATTCTTTTCGTGGCTAGGCGATATCTTTTTAATGTTTCCAAAAACACAAACAGTCATATCGCCAAAGCTGCTTTTCTTAGCTGGTTTAATCTCCTTTTTAATTGCTCATATTTTTTATAGCCTTTATTTTTATTATGAAATAAAAGGAAAAAATACAGCATCAATTATAAGCAAAAATCCAAGCTTACTTTTGCCATTTGCTATTTTTGTTGCAACACTACTGTATATTTTATTTCCAACTTTAGACGCGATGAAAGTGCCAGTAATTATTTATACTTTAGTCATCATTACAATGGCAATAATGGCACTTAATCGCCATGGATTTGTAGAGTCTCGTTCTTTTGTATATGTGTTTATTGGTGCGTGTTTATTCGTGTTTTCCGATGCTTGTATCGCCATTAATTTATTTTATAAACCTTTTAATTTAGCTCGACTGCTGATTATGAGTACTTACATAACTGCACAATTTTTAATTATAAAAGGTGTGATATTGTCAAAGCAAATGAAGGCTTAATAAGCCTCTTCTTTCACCAATTGTTTGTACACTCTATTAGAAACGCCAATACTTAATTCGTACAATAAAAATATAGGCGCAGAGATAAGCAATAAGCTTGTAACATCACCTTGTGGTGTGATAATGGCAACAACAACTAATATGGCGACATATGAAATTCTTCTGCCTTTGCGCATAAATTCTGGCGTCAAGATGCCTAATTTTGTTAGTAAATACACCAACATTGGTAATTCAAATAAAATGCCTGTTGGTATCGTCATGGTAATCAATAAGCCGATGTAGCTGTTAATATCAATCATATTGAGGACAATAGATGTTGCTTGATATTGTACTAAAAAATTGATAGAAAAAGGTGCGATAATAAAATATCCAAACAAACAACCTATTGTAAATAGCATTGATGTAATAAACACGATGCCACGTGTATTTCTGATTTCACGCTCATGTAGTGCCGGCTTTATAAATCGCCAGATTTCCCAAAAAACATAAGGAAATGCGCCGATAGCACCAACATATAATGCCATTTGAATGTGTAGCATAAACTGACCTGTAATGTCTGTATTGATGAAAGTGAATTTGGCATCTTTTATACATAAACCTTGAAAAAATGTGTAATTGTTTTCGAGCCAGCAGAAAAAACGATTTGTCGGAAATTGTGCATTTGTTGGCCCAAACAGTAAATAGTCAAAAATGAATTTTTTTTGTGTAAATGCAATTAATGCACCAGCAACCACAGCAATGGCAGAGCGCATGATGTGCCAGCGCAATGCTTCGATGTGGTCGAAAAACCCCATTTCTTTCTTATCCTTTCCGTCTGTGATGTTGCCCATGTTGAAAACACAAAATTACTGCTTTGTATATCAACGAAATATTAATTTTAGTCAATAAATTTTTAGAAAAACAATTACGATTTTTTATTGACCATTTACTAAATCCAATAGTTTATCGACTTTTGGCGCTAATATAATTTCTGTTCTACGATTGGCTGCTCTGCCGTCGGCGGTGCTATTGCTTTCTTTCGGCGAAAACTCGCCACGTCCAGATGCAATGACTTGCAAGGAGCTTACTTTATATTTGTCTGTTAAAATATGTAGCACACTACTTGAACGCATCAAGCTCAAATCCCAATTATCTTTGATAAGGCCGCTCCCTGTTCCATAAGGCACATTATCGGTATGGCCTTCAATATTTACTAAAATATCAGGATTTTTTTTGATGACATCTGAAAGTTTTCCCAATGCATCAACGCCTTTGCTTTCCACCGTCGTTGAGCCTGATTTGAACAATAATTTATCTGACATCGACACATATACTTTTCCGTCTTTGGTGTACACGCTTAATTCGCCAGCAGAAAAATCTGTTAATGCTTTTTTAATGGCATCACGCAGCGCATCTGCTTTTGTTTTTTGTTCTGTTAATAGTTTCTCAAGTTCATTTATCTTGGCCTCACGAGCTAGCAAATCAGTATTTGCTTTTTTAAGGTCGGTTTCTTTTTGTTGTAATGCGATACGTTGTTTTTCTAAATCTAATTGCATTTGAATTAAATCGGCATTTGTTTTCTGATTTTTATCGCCAGCATCTTTCAATTTTTTGAGATATTCTTGTTGTTGTTTAGCATATTCAAGCGCTTGCTCATCGATTTCTTTTTTCATCGACTCAATCAATGTTGCCAATTCGCTGGAGTCGGCTCTTAATTGTTCAATTTGCGTTGAAAGTTGAGTGTTTTTGGTCGTGCAATCAGCCTTTAAAGAATCTAAAGACTCATTCAAATATTTATTTTTTATGGCTTCATTTAAATAATCATTCAAAGCTTTGTCATATTCTTTTTGTGTGACGCAGTTGGTAAATACGATGGCAACAAACAAGTAGAGCAAACTTCTTTTCATAAAAATAATTTATTACAAATATCAGCTTTCTATTTACGATAATACATGCTTATCTTTACACACATGTCTAAAACCAAGAGCATATACATTTGTCAGAATTGTGGCACCAACTCGCCAAAATGGATGGGAAAATGCAATAATTGTGGCGAATGGAATAGTTATGTAGAAGAGTTAATAGAGCCAAAGTCAAAAAGCGCAGTTGTTGTGAATGCACCTAAAAACAAGCCACAGCTGTTAACAGAAATTTCGTCGGAAAACAGACAACGCATTATAACATCAGACCTAGAGTTAAATAGAGTGTTAGGTGGTGGCATAGTTCCCGGCTCATTGATATTGATAGGAGGTGAACCTGGCATCGGAAAATCGACCTTGTTATTGCAGGTTGTATTGCAAACAAAAGGCTTGAAAACATTATATGTTTCAGGCGAAGAAAGCGAGCAACAATTGAAAATGCGTGCTGACAGAATACATCAACAAAATTCGGATATTTTAGTTTACACAGAAACATCTGTAGAGTCGATTGTACAACAAATAGAACAAACACAACCTCAATTATTAGTTATAGATTCAATACAAACTTTAGAAACATCATTAATAGAATCTGCTGCTGGTAGCGTTTCGCAAATCCGTGAAGCGACACATGTGTTGCAGCAATATGCGAAGCGACATCATTTGCCGATTTTTATTGTAGGGCACATCACAAAAGAAGGCACAATCGCTGGTCCAAAAATATTAGAACACATGGTGGATACGGTCTTGCAGTTCGAAGGTGATAGAAATTACAATTATAGAATTTTGCGTACACAAAAGAATCGTTTTGGTTCAACAGCAGAATTAGGTATTTACGAAATGCGTGGCGATGGCATGCGTGCTGTCAGCAATCCTTCGGAATTGCTAATTACACAAAGAGATGAACAGGTGAGTGGCGTTGCCATTGCCGTAACGATGGAAGGCATGCGTGCCTTGTTGGTAGAGGTGCAAGCCTTAGTGTCGCCAGCAGTGTATGGCACGCCACAGCGCAGTGCTACTGGCTACGATTTGCGAAGATTAGGTATGCTTTTGGCGGTCTTGGATAAAAGATGTGGTTTTCGATTTGGTGCAAAAGATGTATTTCTTAATATCGCCGGTGGTTTGCGCGTGGAAGATCCAGCGGTGGATTTAGCTGTGGTAGCTGCTTTGTTGTCATCGTATGAAGATATTGCAATAAATAATAAATATTCTTTTAGCGGTGAAGTAGGATTGAGCGGCGAAATTAGAGCAGTAAACAAAGTAGAACAAAGAATAGCAGAAGCTGGAAAATTAGGCTACGAAAAAATCATTATATCTAAATACAATCAAAGTGTAAAAAGCGAAAGCGCAACGATACAATTAGTAAAATCGGTAGCAGAATTTTACAAACTACTTTTCTAATTTTTTGATTTACTTTTTAGTTTAGCAAATTTTATAGCCACACCAATACTATTGCTTAACAGATAGGTGTATTTTTTATTAGCGCTTGGATAATCATTGCGCAATGCCATATATTTATTAGCATAAATACCAAAATCAAATGAGGTAAAAATGTCCACTCTTTTATTGACAGCATATAACAATCCGCTTCGGAAATTAAAAAGCAGCGCGTGTGTTTTATAGGTATTATTTAAAGCCTTGTGCTTCACTTTTACATCAGGAAATACAGTGCCATTATTTGGTTTTAAAACTTGTGATAAGGTAATTGTATATTCGATGCCTGCGCCAACAATAACAAATAATTTCTCTTTGTAAATATTAATATTATAATCTACATTAAATGGAATAGATAATATGTGGTTGTTTTTTTTCTGATAGTTTGGACCGATTATTAGAAATAAGTAGTCTCTTTTGTCATTGTAATGATATAAGTTATATGCAATACCGCATGAAATACTTACATTTTTTATAGTGCCACCAAAATAATAGGTATTGCTTAAGAAATAACTTTTGTCACGAAATGTTCCGTTTGCAAAGCTATTTTTTATAGCATCAATTTTTCTGCCGTTGTTGAGTTTTATACCGGCAAAAAATGTATTTTCTTTAGCTTGTAAATGTATGGTACAAGCAATTAAAAGTAGAGAGAGCAGTAATGTTCGCATATCGAGTTTATAAAACAAAATACAATTTTTTGTATTATTAATTATTTCAAATTTCTATAATAGGTAAAAATATCGGATAGCGTTTTCTTTGGTCGGAAGTTGAAAGTTTTGGCAAACAAACTTCCATCAATAATAACAGGATATTTGAAGTAATTAATGAGATATGGCGGAAAAGATTTCCATTTTAAAAACTTAGAAATAGATTCTGTTAATGATGGTGGAATTGATGGAATAGGTATAGTACTTGAGCCAGCTGCTTTAATAGCGTCTTGGAAGCCGATATAATCATCAGGTGCTACATTATACACGCCAGGAAAGTTCTTTTCAAATGCTGTACAAATGGCATCGCGCATATCATCGATATGTATGAATTGCATTAATGGCGAAAAACCCCACAAAACTGGCGAACGTTTTTCCGATAATAGTAAAGAGAAAGTATTGCGTACACCAGGCCCAGCAATATTGCACGGACGTAAAACAGTAATATTAAGTTCAGGATGTTTGTATAAATAGATGGTTGATAAATTTTCCAACTCGACAGAATCTACTAAATCCATTGTGAGCTCTGATGCTTTTAATGGCGTTGTTTCGTCGAGCAAGGACGGATTATATGCTGATGCGCCATAAACGAAATAAGTGGACAATACCAATGTTTTTGGCACATTGTATTTGCGTGCTAAATCGAATAATTTTTTTGTACCAATTACATTGGCATTATAACGCGTAAATCTATTTAATTCCTGTGCAGATATTCTTCCCAAATGTATAATGCCGTCAAACTGATGTTCGCGGAAAATATCTTCAAAAAGTCTTTTATTAAAATCCACTTTATAGCTCTCTACAGGAATCCCTAAATCTACTTTTGTTCTAAAGTCAACCGCAATAATCTTATAATCTTTTTTAAGTTTGTCGATTACTTTTTTTGCTAATGCACCCGCAGCACCTGTTACTAAAATTTTCTTTCTCGGTTCCATAATATATTGTTTAGGTTATTGCTAGTATTTACTTATTTTTTTTGCTTCTTTTCTTGTATATATGCTTCGCGTTTGGCTAATCCTTCTTTTAGCAATTCATTGATTGCGTCTTTTACTATATCAACTCGCGCATTTATTTCACTTTCTTTATAAGTGTCATTTTTAAAATAAATAGGCTTTCCAAATAAGAGATAAACTTTTGATGGAAAAATAAATGGAATAACTAAAGGTGCAACGGGCATGCCCAATAAATTGGCTAATGGTTTAATGTCTGCGTAGGAGCGTATAGTTTCCTCCATGCCTACAATTCCTACTGGAATAATAGGTGCATCGTGTTTCATGGCTAAATGCATAAAGCCAGCACCAAAGCGTTGCAATTGGTATTTGTGTTTGTATAATTTATTAGAGCCGCGAACGCCTTCAGGAAATACAACAATAGCTTCTTCTCTTTCAAGCATTCGCTCGCAATTTATCGGGTCGCCAATAACCGCACCAACGGAGTTTAGCCAATTGCCAATAAACGGAACGGTTGGTAGAAATCGCTCCACCATTGCCTTTGGTGCTCGTGGTCCTTTTTCATTAGTAATCATGGCGTAGCCTACCAGCATGCCATCAAATGGCAATTGCCCACTGTGGTTAGGAATAATTAAACATCTGCCATCTTTAGGAATATTTTCTAAACCAAAAGCTTCTACTTTGTAAAATTCTTCATACAAATATTTGGTAAAACGCATGTTGTTTTTCATATTCTTGATATTAAAACCCCAAGCATCAAATCCAAAAGAGCCAACGTTATTAGGAAATACGTTCACATATTCTTGTATCCGTTGGTCGTCAAAAATTTTTGATATGATATTTTTCTTTTGCGTAGCCATAAAGTGATACTATATTAATAAAAATCGATTAAAAAATTTATACTTATGCTCGATTTATTATAAATTTGACCTTTACAAAATATACATCACTTATGAAAAGACATGCTTTTTGCTCAATAAATATTTTGTTTTTCTTTTTTGCATTTATTGTTGCTTGTTCTAAAACAAAAAATGATGATAAAGAAGACATATTATTAAAGAAACCTTACGACGAAGTTTGCTTCCTGATGACACATAATGCGATGAATAATTCAGAGAAATCGTATGCCATTCCTAATCAAACACACTCTATTACACATCAATTACAAAACGGTGTACGTGGTTTAATGATAGACACTTATGACGGTGCTGGTGGTGTTGCAAAAACATATCATGCTATTGAAGCAATGGGTTCGCAAAATTTAGTAGATGTGCTAAAAGAGGTAAACGATTTTATGGTGACCAATCCTAAAAGTGTAGTGAGCATTATTTTTCAAAATGAAGGCAGCAATGCACAATTGCAAAAGGCAATTGATAGTAGTGGACTGAGTGCAATGACATATACACATAATACAGCCAATTGGGCAACATTACAATCGATGATTGATAGCAATCAACGCTTAGTATTGTTTGCAGAATTTAGCAAATTACCTTCAATTAGTTATTTACATTATGCGTGGTCTATGATATTTGACACGAAATATTCTTATCAAAATAGAAGTCAGTTTGATACTGATGTCAACCGTGGTGGAAGCGGTACAAAGGAATTGTATTTAATCAATCATTGGTTGCAAAATGTGTTAGGTTTGCCAGATAAAAATTTAGCGCCTCAAGCAAATGCGAGAGCAGTCGTTGGCAAGCGTGTCCAAGATTGCGCAACAGACAATAGCCATTTTGTCAATTTTTTAGGTGTTGATTTTTATGAAATTGGTGCTGCCAAAGCAATAGTTGATTCGATAAATGCTGTTCCTTAATTTCATTTTTTCTTAAAACAGATACATCTTATTTTTTCTTTGTTGTGCAGATAATTGCATGAATAAAATAGCACATGCACGTGCATCAGACAATGCATCATGATGTTGTAGTGGAATATTAAACCGTTGACAGCAATCGCTAAGTTTATTTGGCGAATAACCTAAATGCTGTGATAGTTTTACGGTGCAATTCCAATTTCGATGAAGCAGTAATCCTTTTGATGATAATTGATAATGAGCAATGCATTGTTTCAATACATTTCGATCAAAACTTTCATTGTGTGCAACAACTTGTTTTCCTATTAATCGCTGCTGTATTTCTACAAATACATTGTCAAATGCTAGCGCATGTTTAGTGTCATTTGCAGACAAGCCATGAACCTTTGTATTTTGCTGAAAATATAGATTATTCGGAGGCTGAATCAAACATTCAAACTCGTCAGTTATCACACTGTCTTGAACAGATATAATTCCGACGGCACAAGCAGAATAAGGTTGCGAAGTCGCTGTTTCAAAATCTATTGCAACGAATGTCATTTTATAAAGTTATAAAATAGACCAGAGCAATTGTAATTTTATAAAAAATAATGTTGTTTTATTCTGCTTGTTTTTTGCTAAGAACGATGCGTTTTCTACTTAGATCCACTTCAATAATTTTTACTCGAATAGCTTGTTGTAGTTTTACTATTTCATTTGGGTCTTTGATAAATTTATTGGCTAATTCTGAGATATGAATTAATCCATCTTGCTTTACACCAATATTGACAAAACAACCGAAATTAGTAATATTAGTGACAATACCTGGGACGACCATGCCTGTGTGTAAGTCTTCAATCGTTTTTATTGTTGCATCAAACACAAAAGCTTGGATTTCGTCGCGCGGGTCTCTGCCAGGTTTTTCTAATTCTTTCAAAATATCTTGTAATGTAGGTAAGCCTACTTCTTCAGAAATATATTTTTTTAAGTCAATTTTTTTTCTGACATCTTTATTCGCAAGCAATTCTTGTATGGTCACATTTTGGTCATGTGCCATTTGCTCTACCAATGCATATCTTTCAGGATGCACAGCACTATTGTCTAATGGATTTTGAGCATCAGCAATTCGTAAAAACCCTGCTGCTTGTTCGAATATTTTTTCTCCTAATCTACTTACTTGTAACAGTTCTTTTCTCGATTTAAAAATGCCATTATTCGTTCTGTGTTGTATAATATTTTCAGCCGTACTTTGACCTAAACCAGCAACATACATCAGCAGGTGTTTGCTTGCAGTGTTAATGTTTACGCCAACTTGGCTTACACAGCTTACTACTGTTTCATCGAGTGATTGCTTTAGTAAATATTGATTGACATCATGCTGATACTGACCTACGCCAATTGACTTTGGATCAATTTTTACGAGCTCTGCTAATGGATCCATTAATCTTCTTCCTATAGATACTGCACCACGAACTGTAATGTCTTTATCAGGAAATTCTTCTCGCGCGACATCAGATGCTGAATAGATAGAAGCGCCACTTTCATTAACAGAAAACAATCGTGGTTTTCGCTCCCATGATATCTTATTCAACCAATCTTCGGTTTCCCTTCCAGCAGTGCCGTTTCCTATGGCAATGGTGTTTATGTTGTATTTATATAGCAAGCCACGCACTATATCTTCCGCCTCTCTCTTTTTATTTAAAGGCGGATGCGGATAAATCACACTGTCTTCTAAGAGTGTACCTTTATCATCTATACAAACTAATTTGCAACCAGTAGCAAATCCAGGATCTAAAGCAAGAATAGGCTTTTGGCCTAACACTGGTGCTAGCAACAATTGTCGAAGATTTTTTACAAATACATCAATCGCCTCTTTGTCTGCTTTTTCTTTTGCAATATTTCTAAATTCTAATTCTATCGAAAATTTTATCAAACGTTTGTAAGCATCTTTCAAAGCTATTGCTACTTGCTCAGCTGCAGCTGTATTTCCTTTGACAATCCGATGTTGTAAAATGTCTAACATTTGTTCTTCATCTGGCGCAATATGAAAGTAAAGAAAGCCTTCCATTTCACCACGACGCATGGCTAACATACGATGTGAAGGACAGTGTTTTAATGGCTCTTCCCATTCGAAATAATCTCTAAATTTTTGTGCCTCTTTATCTTCTTCTTTTCCATATGCTATTTTTGTTTTTACAATGGCATGTCTTTCAAATTGCTGACGTACTAAACTTCGTACAATCATATCTTCGTTTATCCATTCAGCAATGATATCGCGAGCGCCTTGCAGTGCTTCTTCTACGCTTTTGACTTCATCTGTAATAAAAGTTTCAGCCTTTGCAATAACATTGCGTTCTTGTTGTTTATAGATTAATGTTGCCAATGGTTCTAAGCCTTTTTCTTTAGCAACTGTTGCCTTTGTTTTCCTTTTAGGCTTGTATGGTAAATAAATGTCTTCTAAAATAAGCACATCATAACAAGATGTAATTTTTTCTTTTAAATCATCAGACAGCTTGCCTTGGTCTTCAATGGATTTTAAAATAGCTTCTTTGCGCTTCTCAATGTCTCTATATTTTTGGATACTGTTTTTAATCAAACCAATTTCAACTTCATCTAAGCTGTCTGTTTTTTCTTTTCGATATCGTGCAATAAATGGTATCGATGCACCTTCATCTAATAACTGAATAGTGGCAACTACTTGCTTTTTATCTATTAAGGTTTCTTTAGAAACTAAATCTATTAATTCTTGCATATTTTATATTGAAAGGCTGCAAAAATAGAGTAAAAATCAAGATAGCAAAATGAAACAGGAAGATTGTTATTAACATTCTTATAGATGATTTTTTAATAATCATAAAATAATAAAGACCGAGTAATTACTCGGTCTTTATGCATACTTGTGATATAATTAGTCTACAAATAGCTCACCTTTGTCAGCTTTGTCTTGCAGTAATTTTGGCACAGCAAAACGCTCGCCATATTTTGCTTCTAATTGCTTCGCTTTTTCAATTACATTTTTTAGGCCTTGACCGTTGATATATTGTAATGTTCCACCATTAAAAGGAGAAAAACCCCAACCAAATATAGAACCGATGTTAGCATCTGCTACACTTCGCAAAACTCCTTCTTCTAAACAACGAACTGTATCTAATGCTTGCACTATTAATATTCTATCCACCATTTCTTGTTGGTCTAAAGCATTTTGTTGTGGAAACATATTTGTCAATTCTGGCCATAAATATTTTGTTCCACCTTGCGGATATTCATAAAATCCAGCACCTGCTGCTTTGCCAGGTCTGTTTGCGTTTAATAATTTTTCGCAAACAGCAAATCCTGGATGTGTAGGAATTGGCTTTCCTTCTGCAATTAAATCTTGTTCTGTTTGTCTGCGTATATGATCCATTAATTTCATGCTTACTTCATCTGTTAATGCTAATGGACCAACCGGCATACCTGCTTTCAATCCAGCATTTTCGATTGCACGTGGATGTTGTCCTTCGCCTAACATGGCTATGCCTTCCATTACATAAGTAGAGAATACTCGTGATGTGTAAAATCCACGAGAATCGTTTACAACGATTGGTGTTTTTTTAATTTGTAACACATAATCGAAAGCTTTGGCTAAAGTTGTGTCATCAGTTGCTGCGCCACAAATAATTTCTACTAATGGCATTTTGTCAACAGGCGAAAAGAAATGCAAACCGATAAATTGTTTTGGGCGAGAAGACGCTGTTGCCAATCCTGTTATTGGTAACGTTGATGTATTTGAGGCAAACGTACCTTCTGCTAACATGGATGCTTCAGCCTCTTGTGTTACTTTTGCTTTTAATGCTCGGTCTTCGAACACAGCTTCAATAATTAAATCACAACCATCAAATTCAGGCTTGTCTGTGGTTTTAATTCTAGCAAGCACTTCATCTGCTTTCTCTTTTGTCATTCTGCCTTTAGAAACACGCTTTTTCAACAAGCCTTCAGAGTATGCTTTTCCTTTTTCAGCGGCTTCAATGCTTACATCTTTCAACACGACTTCCATGCCTGAGATTGCTGTAACATAAGCAATACCTGCACCCATCATACCTGCACCTAATACACCTACTTTTTTAGTCGTATATTTTTCAAATCCTTTTGGTCGAGAGCCACCAGCATTAATAGCATTTAAGTTATACCAAAATGCAGAAATCATATTTTTAGATACTTGACCAACTGCCAATGATGTAAAATAACGCGATTCGATTCGGCAAGCAGTATCAAAATCAACAACAGATCCTTCTACTGCCGTATTAATAATTGCTTCTACTGCTGGATAATTGCCGTGTGTTTTCTTTTTAGTCATCGCTGGTACAATCGGAATCATACCTGCTACTTTTGGATTTTTGGCATCGCCACCTGGAAATTTAAAGGCTTTGTCGTCCCAAGGATTAATGGCTTTTGGATTGGCTTTTATCCAGGCTTTCGCTTTTGCCATCATATCTTCTGGCGTTTCAGCAATCTCGTTGATGATACCATTGCTCAATGCTTCTTTTACTTTTAATCGTTTGCCTTCTGTCAATAATGGTAATGCTGGTTGCAAACCTACCATTCTTGTAAGACGAATAATTCCGCCACCGCCAGGCAACAAACCCAAACCAACTTCTGGTAAACCAAATTGTGCTTTCGGATTGTTGAGCGCAATGCGATAATGGCAAGCTAAGGCAATTTCTAATCCACCGCCAAGTGCTGCGCCGTTAAGTGCTGCAACTACTGGTTTTCCTAAGATTTCCAAGCGACGAAGTTGAGCCTTCAAGCCTTCACACATCTCAAAAATTAATTTCGCATCGCTTTGTTTGAATAGATTGTCGATATCAGCACCTGCGAAGAAAGTAGATTTTGCTGATGTTAAAACTACGCCAGTAATGTCATTTTTTTCTTTCTCTAATCTGTCTATCATTTCCAGCCATAGTTTACCGAATGCCTCGTTAATTACATTGGCACTTCTGCCTTGCATATCCATCGATACTGTTACGATGTTATCGTTGTCTTTTTCGTATTTAAACATTGTTCTAATTTATTAATTAAGTAATTAAGTAATGTAATAATGAATTTTGAAAAGTATACATTGTTACATTGTTTTATTATTTCATTCTACTATACCAATTCCACAATTGTTGCAATTCCCATTCCGCCACCAACGCAAAGCGTTGCTAAGCCAGTTGATTTATTAGTACGTTCTAATTCATCTACTAATGTTCCTAATATCATTGCACCTGTTGCGCCAAGCGGATGTCCTAATGCAATTGCACCGCCATTTACATTCAGTTTTTCATCTGGAACATTAATGTCTCTTTGCAAGCGTAACACGGCAGAAGCAAAGGCTTCATTCATTTCTACTAAATCAATATCATTAATAGTCATACCCGCTTTTTGTAAGGCAATTTTTGAAGCTGGTCCAGGGCCTGTCAGCATGATAGTTGGCTCGGTGGAAGTAACAGCGACTGAACGAATAATAGCGCGTGGCTTCAAGCCTAATTTTTCACCAATTTCTTTAGAGCCAATTAATACCAAGCTGGCACCATCTACAATGCCAGAAGAATTGCCTGGCGTATGTATATGATTTATTTTTTCGAGCGTTGTATATTTTGATAATGCGGTATTATCAAATCCCATTTCGCCCATCATTTGAAAAGACGGCGTTAATGATGAAAGACCTTCTAAAGTAGTATCAGGTCGGTTATATTCATCTTCTTCTAAAATTGCCAAGCCATTGATGTCAACAATTGGAACGATAGATTTTTTAAATCGTCCTTCTGCTTTGGCAATGCCAGCCAGTTTTTGAGAGCGCAATGCATAATTATCGCAATCTGTTCTAGAAAAACCTTCTATAGTTGCAATTAAATCGGCACTGATACCTTGTGGTACAAAATCGGTATGATTGTTAACTCTCATATCTAAAACCCAAGCGCCGCCATCATATCCCATTGGCACTCTTGACATAGATTCAACACCGCCAGCAATGATTAAATCTTGCCAGCCTGAACGCACCTTCATTGCTGCTAAGTTGACTGCCTCTAAACCAGAAGCGCAGAAACGATTTAATTGAAATCCAGGAACTGTAGTGGCATAATCTGCCATCATTACTGCTGTTTTAGCGATGTTGCCACCTTGGTCACCAATTGGTGTTACACATCCAACAATAACATCTTCTACTAATGTAGTATCTAAATTATTACGCTGCTGTAATGCCTTTAGCATTTGTGCTAATAATTCTGTAGGTGTGACTTCATGTAATGCACCGTTTTTTTTGCCTTTTCCGCGTGGCGTACGCACGCAATCGTAAATGTAAGCTTCTGCCATTGTATTTATTTTAAGTTTATAAATTTATAATTTTGTCATCATCAGCCTTTAAAAAGTCGAGATGTAAATTATGTCAAATATTTATTAGGAAAATCAACATTTACGCCAATTAACCAAACGTTCGTTTGATAAATGTAAAAAACTAATTTTAAAAAACAATGCTTACATTGATTTTCTTATCAAAAGTTCAGCTACAAAATACTATGTATTCGTAATCCATTCTGCTACGAATTCAAACTTAATTTTACATGATGATAGTCTTGCTTATTATCTATTTGTGATGAAATAATGGAATGTAGCTTTTTGTGTGATAAAATATTATTTTAGGTGACGCAAGATATTTCACTTAATGAATTAACAATAAACCCATGAAAAAAATATTGCTACTTGGTTCTGGAGAATTAGGAAAAGAATTGACAATTGCATTAAAAAGATTAGGACAATATGTAATCGCTGTCGATTCATATAATGATGCGCCAGCACAACAGCTCGCTGATGAAAGAGAAGTCATAAATATGTTAGATGGTGAAGCATTAGACCAGATTGTTGCAAAACATCAACCTGATTTAATTGTTCCAGAAATTGAGGCGATTCGTACAGAGCGATTTTACGATTATGAAAAACAAGGTTTTACGGTGGTGCCAAGCGCAAAGGCAGCCAATTTTACTATGAACCGTAAGGCAATTCGTGATTTAGCAGCTAAAGAATTAGGCATAAAAACTGCAAAGTATGAATATGCAACTAGCTTAGAGGAGTTGATAGCTGCAACAATTAGAATCGGAATGCCGTGTGTTGTAAAACCTTTAATGAGTTCTTCTGGTAAAGGACAATCTGTTATAAAAACAAAAGAAGATATCGAAAAGGCATGGAGCTATGCACAAGCAGGAAAACGCGGCGATCAGATAGAAGTAATCATAGAATCATTTGTTGATTTTTATGCAGAAATAACCTTATTGACAGTCACCCAAAAAAATGGAAATACTTTATTTTGTCCACCAATCGGACATAGACAAGAACGTGGTGACTATCAAGAAAGTTGGCAGCCTGCATATGTGAAGATTGAAGACTTATTAGAAGCAGAACGAATGGCAGCAGTGGTTACACAAGCATTAAGTGGTGCAGGTATTTGGGGTGTCGAATTTTTTCTTACCAATAATGGTGTTTATTTTTCAGAGCTATCGCCAAGACCACACGACACAGGCATGGTAACCTTGGCGGGCACACAAAATTTCTCTGAATTTGAATTGCATGCACGTGCCATATTAGGCTATCCTATTCCAGAAATTACTTTGGAAAGAGTAGGTGCTAGTGCTGTTATTTTGTCTGAGAGTGATGGGAATAATCCAAGATATTTTGGTGTAGAAGATGCCATTAAACAAACAAAATCAGATGTACGTATTTTTGGAAAACCAATAATGCGCCCTTATCGTAGAATGGCTGTTGCATTAGCGTATGATGTGCTTGGAAGCGATGTTGAGATAGTGAAAAATCGTGCGATTGAAATTGCAAACAAGATAAGTGTGAAAAATATTTAATAAGTCCGAGAGATGCTAAATTTGTATTGTGCGATTAAAAAATCTAAAAATACATGATATACAATGCTTATTTTAAATCGCCCATAGGCATACTCGAAATCAAATCGTCAGCGACACATATACTTTCGATAGAATTCGTAGAAGAATCAGATTTTGAAAAGCAACAAATTAATGATTTAATTCATGATTGCATACTACAACTAACAGCTTATTTTTCCCACCTACTTCATCAGTTTGAATTGCCATTAGCATTTAATGGTTCTGCTTTTCAAAATAAAGTATGGCAAGAACTTCAACAAATTCCGTTTAGTACTACATGCTCGTATTTACAATTTGCCAAAAAATTAGGTGATGCCAAATGTATTCGAGCTGCCGCCGCTGCAAACGCTAGAAATCCATTTGCGATTGTTGTGCCTTGTCATCGTGTTATTGGTAGTAATGGCAAACTAGTTGGTTATGCTGGTGGCTTGTGGCGAAAACAATGGCTTTTAGAACACGAGCAGGCAATATCATTACAAACAAAACTTTTTTGATTTTATCTACAGCAGTATTATTAAAATTTAACTCAGGAACTTTTCTTGCTTTTTGTACATTTGTACTATTTTAATTATTCAATCATCACACATAAACCAATGTAAAAATGGGTAAAAGAGTTTTAATTATTGGAGCCGGAGGCGTAGGAAATGTAGTTGTTAGAAAATGCGCATCAGTTCCAGAAGTTTTTAGTGAAATTATGTTGGCAAGCCGCACCAAGTCTAAGTGCGATGCAATTGCAGCTGACATCAAGCACATGAACATAAAAACAGCAGCATTAGATGCTGATAATGTACCAGAAATCGTGGCACTTATCAAAGAGTTTAAGCCGGATTTAGTGATGAACATAGCCTTGCCTTACCAAGATTTAACCATTATGGATGCTTGTTTAGAAACGGGCGTACATTATTTAGATACGGCAAATTATGAGCCCAAAGATGAAGCAAAATTTGAGTATAGCTGGCAATGGGCTTACCAAGAGCGCTTTAAAGAAAAAGGAATAATGGCTTTGTTAGGTTGTGGTTTCGATCCTGGTCAGTCTCAAATATATGTAGCGCACGCAGCAAAGCATCATTTCGACGAAATTCATTACTTAGATATTGTGGACTGTAATGCCGGCGACCACGGACAAGCTTTTGCGACTAATTTCAACCCAGAAATTAATATCAGAGAAATAACGCAAGACGGTAAGTATTGGGAAGATGGTGAATGGAAAATTATTCCAGCCATGTCTATTCATAAAGCAATTGATTATCCAAATATCGGTCCTAAAGAATCATATTTGTTATATCACGAAGAATTAGAATCATTGGTAAAAAATTTCCCAACAATAAAACGTGCGCGTTTCTGGATGACATTTGGTGCTCAATATCTAAAACATTTAGAAGTGATGCAAAATATTGGTATCACTTCTATTAAACCAATTATGTTCCAAGGTAGAGAAATTATTCCAATCGAGTTTTTAAAAGCATTATTGCCAGAGCCAGGTTCATTAGGTGAAAATTATTCAGGTGAAACCTCAATTGGTTGCCAAATTAAAGGTATAAAAGATGGTAAGGATAAAACGTATTTCATCTGGAATAACTGTAAACATCAAGATGCTTATAATGATGCAAAAGCACAAGGCGTGAGCTACACTACGGGCGTGCCTGCCATGCTAGGTGCTAAGTTAATGTTAGAAGGCATTTGGATGAAACCAGGTGTGTACAACACAGAAGAAATGGATCCAGATCCATTCATGTCGCAAATTGGTGGCTATGGTTTGCCTTGGCACGAAGAAATAAATCCAGTTTTACCGCATGAGTATTAGTTCAATTTAATTAACTAGAATATTGAAACTTCACAGTTTTCTGTGAAGTTTTTTTATTTTATAAAATTGAATTTATATCATTGGTCAAAAAAATCGTAATTTGTATAAGCATGCAAATAAAATCTAACTATATAGATATTTTTAATCAGCAGATTTTTGCTGCTGAAATTTCTATTGAAAATGGAAAAATAAAATCGATTGTAAAAATAAATGAAGCTGTAGAGACGTATATTTTACCTGGCTTTGTTGATGCGCACGTACATATTGAAAGTTCGATGTTGGTACCAACAGAATTTGCAAAAATAGCAGTCATACACGGAACTGTTGCCACCGTTTCTGATCCACATGAAATTGCAAATGTACTCGGTAAAGCAGGTGTTTATTATATGTTGGAAAATGCCAAAAAATCACCATTAAAATTTTATTTCGGTGCACCATCATGCGTGCCTGCAACGACATTTGAAACTGCTGGAGCAGTAGTAAATGCTGATGATATAGATGAATTAATGTCTTTAGATGATATTAAATATTTAGCAGAAATGATGAATTATCCTGGTGTACTACATCGCGATAAATTGGTGATGGATAAAATTACAATTGCTCAAAAACACAATAAACCAATTGATGGCCATGCGCCCGGATTGACAGGTCACGAGGCATTGCAATATATTAGCGCTGGTATTACTACGGATCATGAATGCTTTACATTTGAGGAAGCAAAATTCAAATTAGAACATGGCATGAAAGTGCTGATACGGGAAGGAAGTGCCGCCAAAAATTTTAATGCATTAATTGATTTATTGCACGAATATCCTGATGATATGATGTTTTGTAGTGATGATAAACATCCTGATGATTTATTATTTGGCCATATCAATGATTTGGTGAAACGTGCAGTAAACAAAGGAGTTTCATTGTTTAATGTATTGAAAGCAGCATGTGTAAATCCTGTTTTACATTATCAATTAAATGTAGGTTTGCTACGAGTTGGTGATGAAGCTGATTTTATACGCATTAATAATTTAGAAGATTTTTCCATAGTAGAAACATACATTGGCGGTCATTGCGTAGCAAAAAATAAACAAGATTTTATCGAAACAAAACCAGAAAAAATAGTCAATAATTTTAGTGTAAAAACAAAGCAAAAAGAAGATTTTAATTTGCTTGTAAAACAAGAAAAAGTTCGTGTAATTGAAGCAATTGATGGTCAACTTATAACACAAGAATATATAGGCAAAATAGTAGTAGATAATGACTGTTATGCACATGCAAATATTGATGACGATATCTTAAAAATGGTAGTAGTTAATCGTTACCATGACGCACCAATTGCTGTAGCATTTGTCAAAAATTTCGGTTTGAAAAATGGTGCTATAGCCTCGTCTGTTGCACATGATTCTCACAATATCATTGCTGTTGGTGTAAATGATGATTGCATTTGTAGAGCTGTAAACACTATTATTGCAGCGCAAGGTGGTCTTGCAGTTGTCGATGAGGAGAATTGTGATATTCTGCCTTTGCCGGTTGCCGGATTAATGAGTAATATGAGCTGCATAGCAGTAGCAGAAAAATATACGACATTGGTCAATAAATCAAAATCGCTTGGCTGTACATTACATTCGCCATTTATGACATTATCTTTTATGGCATTGTTAGTAATTCCTAATTTAAAACTAAGTGACAAAGGTTTATTTGATGCCATCAGATTCCAATTTTGCGATATAGAAATAAAAGATTAGTACATTTGTAATTGAATATTATAATCATGACTTACGACCATATACCATCGCCGTCTTTTGTGTTGGAAGAAAATAAATTAATAAAAAATCTTCAGCTCCTAAAAAGCATTCAAGATGAAGCAGATGTGCATATAATTTGTGCATTGAAAGGATTTTCATTTCATGCTGTTTTTCCAACAGTAAAAAAATATATTCATGGAGCAACATCTAGTTCACTACATGAAGCAAAATTGGTATATGAAAAAATGAACGTTAGAGCACATACTTATTGTCCTGTTTATATACCAAAAGAATTTGATGAAATCCAACAAATATCATCACATATTACTTTTAATTCCTTATCGCAATACAATACATACAAACATAAGATGATACCTGACATCTCTTATGGATTGCGAGTAAATCCAGGCTATTCAGAGATTACGACGGAATTGTATAATCCTGCTTCGCCTAACTCACGTTTGGGCATCGCCAGAAATTTAATAGGAGATGTTTTGCCAGCAGGAATCGAAGGATTGCATTTTCATGCGCTATGTGAAAATACATCTTACACTTTAGAGCGCGTGCTGGAGTCATTTATCAAATTGTATCATCCATTAATTCAGCAAGCGAAATGGGTAAACTTTGGTGGAGGCCATTTAATTACTAGAAAAGATTATGAGCCACAACATTTGATACAAATTTTAAAAGTTTTTAAATCGAAATATCCTAATCTACAGGAGATAATTCTTGAGCCTGGAAGTGCTATTGGCTGGCAAACTGGTGTGTTGGTGTCCACTGTTTTAGATATTGTTCCAAATGGAAATATTCCAACAGCAATGCTAGATGTTTCTTTTACTTGTCACATGCCTGATTGCTTGGAAATGCCTTATAAACCTAATGTTTTGAGTGCCGTAGAAAATGGTACATTCGAATATAACTTAGGTGGAATGAGCTGTTTGGCTGGCGATTTCATTGGCACTTGGAAATTTGAAAATGAGCTTAAAATTGGAGATAGGATTGTGTTTGACGATATGATACATTATACGATGGTAAAAACATCGACATTTAATGGTATTAATTTACCGTCAATTGGTGTGATGAATGAGAACGGCAAATTTGAGCTAATTCGCTCTTTTAGTTATGCTGATTATAAAAATAGATTGAGTTAAAGTATTAAATTTATACTATGCAAAAGATATTAGATAATCTATACAGACAAGCAGAGCGAATTATTTCGTCAGATACCTTAGTGTCGAAATTGATTGATACTGTATTTTTAAAGCTTGGCGAAGCATCAGAATCTTTTTATAAAATACAAGATAACATTATAGCGCTTACACGTATGTTGCGTGCTTGGGTAAAAGGCGATTATAAAAATATTTCTACAGCATCAATCATTGCTGTGGTTGCCGCCTTATTATATTTTATAAATCCGCTGGATATCATTCCAGATTTTATTCCAATCATCGGACAATTAGACGATATCTTTGTGTTGAGTTATCTCATCAAAACACTCAATAAAGAGATTGAAAGATTTATGGCTTGGGAAGAAGAACAAGCATCACACTAATCCTTTCTTGTACGCGATTTTAAGCAAGGCAGCAGTATTGTTTACGTTTAATTTAGCCAGCATATTTTTACGATGTGTTTCCACCGTATTTTTACTGATAAAAAGTTTTGTTGCAATATCTTGAGAAGTAAGACCTAATGAAATTAATTGCAAAATCTCTAACTCACGTTGTGTGATTTGTGCCGCTAACTCATCATAGTTTCTGTCATCAACTTCATCGCTATTGGAAATAGAATTGATTAGCTTTTCTTGTGCTTCTTGGTCTAAAAATGATTTGTCTTGGTACACGCTGTCAATTGCTTTTAGCAAATCATCTTTAGAAATATTTTTAAGCACATAACCTTTAGCACCAATTTCTAAACACTCTTTTATAAAACGAGGTTCGCTGTGCATGGTCAGCATCAAAATTTTAATGTTAGGATTGATTTTCTTTAATTGTTTTGTGGCCTCTATGCCGTCCATTTCAGGCATGTTTATATCCATCAATACAACATCTACTTTTTGAGTTTTTATTCTGTCAATAGCTTGTTTGCCATTATGTGCTGTGCCTACAATTTTTATATTTGGTTCATCATCTAATAAAGAAACTATTCCGTCTAAAAAAATTTGGTGGTCATCTACCACAAATACATTGATTTCTTGCATACGCTGTTGTCTAATTATTTTACAAAGTTATTTCTAATTCATCAATTAAAAGCCGATTTACCAATATTTAATAAATGAAAACCATTTCCTAGTTTCTAAGTAGTTATAATTGGTTTCATTTTCATACGCTTCGCGCTCAAATGAAATATTTCGATAAGCTTGTGTTACATTTTTGTATTTTAAAAGTAATATAAAAAACTCAATATAATATAGTATTACAAATAGTATTACAAATAATTCCATTTGCTGGTAGATATGTATTAACTCGTGATTGATAAATGTCTTGTCATATTTTAAATCTTTTTTTTCTACAATTATAAAAGGAAATAAGGTAATACCAGCTATTTTTTTTGGCGTAAAATATTTAATAATATTAGGACTGATGATAATCCACCACATGTATTTCTTTTAAGAAAGATACATAAAATAAGCAAGCAATTACACAGGTACTTTATTTTCGAGTCGCCATTGTAAATCTGCCAAAACTGCTTGTTTCCATTGCTCACTTCCAATTGTTGTGTTAAACATTTTTTTATAGCTTGGAATATCTAATGATTCTAAATGTAATTTTACAGTCTTGAATAATTTTGGCAATCCTTCTCCTGGCACTTGTACATGGTGCAATCCACCACTGTATGCAATCACCATTTCACCTTTATCGAGTCCATTTAATATATCGACTACACCAGATTTTACAGTCATTTTATTTCCATACAAGTCTAACCCGTTCTTGCGTTTCATGCGTCCTTCTGGTGCAATTAAAATGATAGAATCTTCATAAATAGATTCTAAAAAATTATCCCAACTGTCGTCTCTTTTTCTTGTAATCGAAATCATGCCAGGACTAAATAATTTAAAAAATATGCCGACAAATGGTCTGTTTAATGTTTTGTCGGCGCCAGGTGCTACCATGCGTTTTGACAATTTTCTAAGAAAATGATTTGGCAAAAATCCAAGAAATATAAACTCGTATAATGTCGTATGATTGAGCAATAAAATCAACTTTGTATTGTCCCAATTGATTGGCGTTGAAGGCCAAGTAATTTGTATGGTATAAAATAATTTAGACCAATATTTTAAAGTTAGAAGAAAGAAATAACTAATTAAACTTTGCATCTTAAAAGCTGGAATTCAATATGCAAGCTATGAAAAATTATACTGTTAAAATAGTATAGTGCAACATTTATTTTTCGTGATATATTGATGTAGTTTTGAAAGATTGATTTACAAGATATCTTATTATTGTTGGTAAAAATAAAATATCATTATCATGAAAACGATTTTATGTCGCATCATTTAATTCCATTTTTCTAATAGAAGGTGAAATAAAATAAGTTACGATTACCACCAAGCAAGTCATACAACCACCAAAAATTACTGCGGGCACTGTGCCCATTGCGGCAGCTGTGGCACCGCTTTCAAACTCTCCAATTTCATTGGAAGATCCAATAAACATAGAGTTTACAGCCGATACACGTCCACGCATCTCATCTGGTGTAGAGAGCTGAACAATAGTATGGCGAATGGAAACGCTGATGCCATCTAATGCACCACTCATCATCAGACAAAACATCGAAAACCAAAATATTTTGCTAATGCCAAATAGGATAATGAACACACCAAATCCGAATACTGCTAATAAGAGAATAATGCCAGCATTTTTCTTTATAGGAAAATAAGCAAGATACATCAGCATTATAATTGCGCCGATGGCTTGCGCTGCTCTTAAAAATCCGAGCCCTTCGGCACCCACATGTAAGATGTCCTTTGCATAAACAGGCAACAAGGCAATGGCACCTCCAAATAGCACTGCAAATAAATCCAAAGTGATGCATGATAGGATAACCTTATTATGAAATACAAACTTTAATCCTTGCAGCGCGCTTTCTACTACAGATTCGTTTTGCGGTACAAACTGAACAGGTTTTTTTTCTATATATAATATAGCCAATACTGCAATGCTTAGAATGATTACAATAATAGAAAGCGTATGTGTAATTCCTAAAATACCTAATAGCAAGCCACCAATACCGGGTCCTAATACTGCACCTAATTGCCATGCAGAACTACTCCAAGTAATGGCACTTTGATAAACATCTCTTGGCACAATTTGAGCAGCTAAACCAAATGATGCAGGACCTGAAAAACTTCTTGCAATGCCTGTTAGAAAGATGATGACGAAAATAATGATCACGACATTGTCTTTGCCAATGCTAGCAATCATTGAAGTGTGTGTGAAAAATAGCAAAGTAGCACATAAAATGGTATATATACCAACAAACATGACTAACATGGTTCTTTTGTCAGATTTGTCAGCAATGTAGCCGCCATACAAAGCATTTCCAATGGCTGGTATAGCTTCGGCAAGACCTATAAATCCGAGCAGTAATTTAGAATTTGTGAGTTCATAAATTTCATAACCAATAATAATTGCTTGCATAGTGACAGCAATCGTTATCAAAAATCTGGCTAATACGTATGCTCTGAATTCTTTGTACCGTAATGCTATATATGGATCTTTCTTTGGCGTTGACATGAATTGAATCTAATTTTTTCTGCTAATATTATAGCTTATTCATGTATCCTTTTAAATGTGGTTTTTCTTGTGTTTTATCAACGATATCAAAATCGAATCCAAGATTTGTTTTTTCATGACGGAATATAACATTGGCAGGCAAGAAAATAGGCAGTTTAAACAATACGGTGAGTTCATAATTTTCTGGAACTCTACTTTCAAATTCAGAAACAATTTTGCCAAGATTCCACATTCCGTGAATGATATGTCCTGGAAATCCAAATAATTTTGCGGACAGAGAATGTAAATGAATTGGATTGAAATCGCCAGATGCTTTAGCATATTCAAATCCTAAATTTGTTGGAAGACTCCAAGTTGATTTTATACTGTTTGCGCTAAGTTCTGGTTGATGCCATTCTAAAACGCTGCCGATACCTTCTTTTCCTTTGTATAAATAGATGCTTGTGTCTTCCCAAATGCGTGTGCCATTTACATCTACAATACTGATGATTTCAAAGGCTTGCCCTTTTTCGTGTGCAATTAAATTACCTAATTTGCAAGTTGCAGAAAATTCTTCGCCAACATATAATGGTCTGTATTGCTTGATGGAATTTGCAAAATGTACTAATCCAGCTAAAGGAAACGGAACTTCAGGTTGGCTGAGTAATTTCATTTGCAATGGAAAAACAAATGTATGTAAGTAGGTCGAAGATACTGTTCTTTGATTGTCAAAACCACAGACTTTATTATATTTCGACATTTCTGAAGCTTGTATAACTGCTTTATCCAAATGCACATGGATATCTGGCAAATCGCCTTTTCCTTTTTTTATAAATGTAGTGGCGATGCCTGCATATAATGTTGCTGCTGACGGAATCGACGTAAGGTTAATTATTTTTGACATGTTAATATTTTATTGCGAAATATACACAACAAAAATAGCAAACATCATAGTAAAAAGATAAAATTTGTGTTGTAATAAAACTTTAATCTAAACTTAAATGGAAATCAGCATAATCAATATATAAAAAGCAATGAAAATGCTTATTTCATTTTTAATGTATAGCGTCCGCTTTTTACTGCTTTGCGCAATCGTTTTCTGCTGCCGTCATCAACAATCATAGCACCAGCCATTGTAGATAATCCACCTAAAAGTGCACCTAAAAATGTAGTAATCATGATGAGCACAGCGCCAGTAAAGCTGGTTTGTAGTGAATCTGAGAATAATTGCGCCACTTTTGCACTCAGCACGTGTTGGTTTTTTATGTCTAAAAATAAAGCATAAATCAGCCAAAATAATCCGACACCTATAAAGCCAGCAATGAAATTATTTCCAGGTCTGTTAGACAAAATAAAACCTATTATAAAACAAATAACAAAAGGTATGTACCACGGCAGAAACATCGTAGATACTGCACTTAAAATACTAATCAATAAAACTTTTACAAAAAACATAGCTTGGATTTTATTGTTTATTTATAATTTTTAAAGCTTCTTCTTTGTTGGCAAAAAAGTGCAAGTTGTTGTATTCACCTTTACTCCATTTGTCAATATAATTTGTTGATTTGATACTGCCAACATTACCACTTTGACCACCTGGATAAATGCCATAGCATGTTGGTTTTCCTTGTGCAAAATCAACAATCATGCGCCATGAAGGTCCTGCGCCTTCTGATGTTGCATTGACAATATTGTTATAACCGCCAATCGGAATATCGCTTACTGAAAATGCTGGAATACGTGCTAAGTGTGTAACAGTCGTATTTTTATAATGACTCCATTGCAAATTTTTATCTTTGTTTTTTGCATAATCTTCAAAAAATGCTACAGTTTTTTGAAAGGCAAGTTGTACGACATCTTGCGCTTTTTCAATGTTTGCCGTGTTTTTTATATCAAATAAAACAAAATCTGGTTCGTGCAAAATCAAATTAGCGGTAGTATAATTTTCTGGCAATCTAAATGAGCTTTTTGTTTTTAATAATTCATCATATGTTGTTTCTTCGATATAACTCCAGAGTTTATAGAAATAACTAGGTGCAGTTAGATTTATATTTGCTTCGTAATTCCAAGATTTTAAGGCACGTAAAATTTGATTCGAAGTCTCACTATTGTTGCTGACAATAGTAGCCAATAGCGTAGGAAGTGTTTCTTTGGCCAATAGACTTAAATTATTGCTTTGCAATGCTGCCATATCTTTCCATGATGATTGTACCGTTGAAGTCAATACGGAATTGATTACTCTGTTTCTATAATTTTCGTAGTGACCACTTGTTGAATAAGGATAATTATTGTCCACAGGATTTTGATTGGCACTACTACAAAAATTACGCTCAGGATTTAAGATATGAGGATTTTGTGCATTCGGAATACGCGCTTTTAGTTTTGTAATATCAACATTTGCTAATGGTGTTACAAAAATGCCATCTGTAAATTGCGTGCGTAGCATAAAATTTCCTTGTTGTTTTATAGCAATATTATTTTGCGCATCAGCATAAATAAAGTTCTGACCTGGACAAGAAAAATAATCTAATGCTGCAAGATAATCTTGATGATTTTTTGCTTTATTTAAATAATAAAATGTCATTAATTCGTTCGATGGTTCTTCGGCACGCCAATATGTGGCAATGTGTTTTTTGTCGTTTGTTTCGCCATAATTTTCATCATACACGATTGAGCCAACTTTCGTCATTCGTATGCTATCGACTACATCTTTACTGCCTTTTATTTTAAATACTTGCACGTCATATTCAAACGGCACATACGCATTGCCTAACTTATAACTTTTCTTATCAGCGCTATATTCCACAGCAAAATTATTAATGACATCACGCTCTGAATTAGTAACGCTCCATGCAATGCTGTCGTTGTGTCCGATAACAATTCCAGGCGCACCAGGAATGGTAACACCTTCAACATTTATCGTTGGACAATGCAGTTGAATGGCATACCAAATTGAAGGTAAGTTCAGTGCTAAATGTGGATCGCCACACAATATCGGCTTTCCTGATTTTGTTTTGTTTCCATTTATACACCAATTATTACTGCCATAAAATTTATTGGCATATAACGCTTTTTGCGGATTGCTATATAATAATGCAGTCTTTGTCGTTGCTGTATTTTTTGAAGAAAAAGTATCGACAGATGTAAAATTCCATTTTGTATTAACAGGAATAATTGGATCAAGAGCAGGTGGCGGAAAATCAGGATACATTTTTTTATATACTTCTTCGCCAAAGGCTCGTAAAGCATTTGTATTTTCGATGTCTGTGTCGTAATAGGTCAAGTCTTTCGCCATGTATTTCATGAGCAAAGCACATTTTAATGGCGACCATGCTTCTGGTTGATAGCCAAGCAATTTATATTCTATTGGATAATCTGCTTTTTTTAATTGTTTGATATAAGCATTGACGCCAGCAGAAAAACTTTCCATAATTTTTTTACTTATCGGATCTTTTTCCATTTCTTTTACAGAATTATGTGCAGCGCGCAGTATGCCTATCCTTCTTGAAAATCTATCAGCATCTAAAACGGAATGACCGCTGATGATTCTGTTTCCTAATATTTCTGTTAATCTTCCAGCAGCAGCATGTGTTTGAAATTCCATTTGCCACAATCTATCTTTCGCTTCTACATAACCTTGCGCATACACTAAGTCATCTTCGTTGTCGGCAAAAATATGCGGTATGTTGTATTCATCATAAACAACAGTAGCATCGCCGTTTATACATTTTATTACGATACTTGATGTTTTATTATTATCTGTGCTAGCATTTTGCCAAAAACCATGTGTTGGTGAAAAAAATTGCCCAAGAGCAGGTAACTCACCCATTGGCTTGTTTAGAAAAAAAATACCAATCGCTACAATTATAGCAATCAATATTCCTGATACTTTCTTCATCATACCTTTTTTATGTTTATCTAATTTACATAAAAGTTGATAAGGAAAAGCTTTTTTTCTCTAAATTCAATTTGGCATTGTTTATTTTTGATGTATGACAAATAATGAGATAGCAAAGCATTTTTCTTTACTCGCTGATTTAATGGAATTGCACAATGAAAATGCATTTAAAATTAAAAGCTATGCTTTTGCAGGACGTACATTAAATAAAAGAAATGAAGCATTGTCAACATTAACTTTAGATGAGCTAGAAAATGTAGAAGGCATAGGAAAAGCAATAGCTGCAAAAATTCTTCAACTATCACAAACAGGAAAGCTTGATTTATTAGAAAATTATTTAGCAAAAACACCAATAGGCGTCGTCGAAATGCTTCAGTTAAAAGGAATTGGTCCAAAGAAAATAGCACAACTTTGGAAAGAACTTGAGATTGAAAGTATAGGCGAACTAGAATATGCTTGTCAAGAAAATAGATTGGTAGAATTAAAAGGATTTGGCACTAAAACACAAGAAAATATTTTACAACAAATCCAATTTTTACAACAAAATGCGCATAAATTTTTATGGGCAAATCTCGAAGAGTTATCCAATGAGATTTTAGCAGAAATTCAAAATGCTTATCCTGAAATATTAGTATCAACATGTGGTCATTATAGAAGAAAATCAATCATTGTTGAACGTGTAGATTTTATTATTGCCACCACGCAAAATGAAATACAAGAAGCTTTAGTTGAAAAATACAAACAGTATCCAGTGCATTTTTATTTCTGTGATGCCAAGCATTTTTATTGGAATTTATTGCAATTGTCGAGCGATAAAGAACATGCAGGATTTTTATCATTCAAAACAGATACCAATAAATCTTTTACTTCTGAAAGAGAAATTTATGTAGAAGCTGGCTTTCCATTCATTGCGCCAGAACTACGCGATAATAAGTATGAATGGAAATTAATAGAAGAAAATAATTTACATCATCTCGTCGAACTCCAAGATATCAAAGGCATTGTTCATACACATACTAAATTTAGTGATGGTGCAAACTCTTTAGCAGAAATGGCAAGCTATTGCAAAGAACAAGGCTTTGAGTATGTAGTGATTTCAGACCATAGCAAAAGCGCATTTTATGCAAATGGCATGCAGGAGGAACGCATCTTTCAGCAACATCGTGAAATAGATAAATTAAACGAGCAGCTTGCTCCATTTAAAATATTTAAAAGCATAGAATCAGATATATTATACGACGGAAATTTAGATTATGATGACGATATATTATCAACTTTTGATTTGATAATAGCTTCTGTTCATTCTCAATTAAAAATGAACGAAGAACGTGCCATGCTGCGATTGATTAAAGCGATTGAAAATCCATATACGACCATCTTAGGACATCTTACTGGCAGATTGTTATTGTCGCGAAACGGCTATCCAATAGACCATCAAAAAATTATCGATGCATGTGCAGCAAACAAAGTGAGTATCGAGCTGAATGCCAATCCATATCGTTTGGATATTGACTATAAATGGATTGCATATTGTCAAGAAAAAAATGTACCTATATGTATTAATCCAGATGCACATAACTTACGCGGTGTGCACGATATACGTTATGGTGTGTTTGCTGCAAGAAAAGGTGGACTTTTGAAGGCAAATACCTTGAATACGTTAACGAAAGATAATTTTGAAAAATACCTATCACATACTAAACGCTGATGCTATTTTAGTATCTTCGCCTGAAATTTTTTGACATGAAAAAATGCTTTTTGTTTTTAGTTTTTATTGCCTTTGCTTCCTTTGTTTTTGTACAATGTAAATTTAAAGGCGACAAAAATGAAATAATTGTAGAGACTTTCAAACATGATTCTATTTTGGCTAATAATCCAGTTTTGAAAAAAGCAGATTCAATGGCTAAAATAACAGCACAAACTGAGGAAGAAAGACTGAAAACAGTGACCTCTATTAAGTTTGAAAAAGAAGTGTATGATTTCGGGACGTGTAATGAAGGCGATAAAATCACGAGAGTAATTGAATTTACCAACACTGGAAAATTGCCTTTAGTGATTAATCAAGCTTATGGTAGTTGTGGCTGCACGGTGCCGAAGTATGACAAAGAGCCAGTAATGCCAGGTAAAAAAGGTAAATTGTCTGTAGAATTTGATTCGAAAAACAAACCTGGTGCTAATACAAAAAGTATTATGATTGAGGCGAATACAAATCCACCTATAACTACTGTTGCCTTTAGCGTGAAAGTGAAAGAATCGAAATCGAAAAAATCTTGGTTTAAATAATAAATCCATGAAAAACTATCTTTCTTTAGTTAAGTTTTCACACACAGTCTTTGCATTACCATTTGCAATGATTGGTTTTACATTAGGCATCTATTATTTTTTTGCTTTATATAAATTAGCCAATCCTTTTGATGCGTTCCAGCCAGCATTTTTATTAAATACATACGCAAAATATCCATTGCCTTTTTTCATTATTTATAAATTAGTATTTGTGTTAATTTGCATGGTTACTGCTCGTAATGCGGCAATGGCATTTAATCGTTACATCGATAGAAAATACGATGAAAAAAATCCGAGAACCGCTATTCGTGAAATTCCGGCAGGCATCATCACCTCTAAAAATGCAATGATTTTTATTGTTATCAATTGCATACTATTTGTTGTAGCTACATATTGTATTAATACACTTTGCTTTTATTTATCGCCAATTGCATTGTCTGTCATTTTAGGCTATTCACTCACCAAAAGATTTACCTTTTTATGTCATTTAATTCTAGGTGTTGGATTGGGCTTAGCACCAATAGGCGCATTTTTGGCTGTTACAGGCAAGTTCGAAATTTTGCCATTGTTTTTCTCGTTCGCAGTACTATTTTGGGTAGCCGGTTTTGACATCATTTATGCTTTGCAAGACGAACAATTTGACAAAGAAAATAAACTGTATTCAATTCCATCATATTTTGGTCAAGATAAGGCTAAGTGGATCGCACGTTTATTACATGTTGCTAGTATTTTATGTTTGCTTGGCGCAGGAATTTATGGCAATTTTGTATTTACTTATTGGCTAGGATTTGCCGTGTTTGTTGCTTTGTTGTTTTATCAGCATTTTTTAGTGTTGCAATATGGTTTAGAAAAAATAGACCTTGCTTTTTTTACAACGAATGGTATTGCTAGTATTCTTTTTTCTCTATGCGTTATTACCGAAATAATTATGCATATTTAATCATACATTTAAGAGCCACTTTATTCTTATAATCAATAATGTCGAAAATTTTAGCCATAGATTATGGTGCCAAACGCACAGGATTTGCTATTTCAGATGAAAGCAAAATATTTGCATTTGGACTTTCCACACAAGACACCAAAAATGCACTTCAATATATCGGACAAATCATTCCTAAAGAAAAAATTGATACAATCGTTATCGGAATTCCCAAAAAATTAAATAATGAGCATGCATTGCTAGTGCCACAAATACAATCGTTTATTAAAAAAATAACGCAACAGTTTCCAGACATACAAATAGTTGAAATCGATGAAAGATTTACTTCTAAAATGGCATTTCAATCGATGATAGACAGCGGCTTGAAAAAGAAAGACCGACAAAATAAAGCTTTAATCGACGAAATTTCCGCAACTATCATCTTGCAAAATTATCTCGAACAACAATAGCTTGTAATATTTTACTAACTTTGCACAACTTATTCATTCAGATTATCTTTTAATTAATCAATAAACATGCTACTTCCAGTAACATTATACGGCGACCCAGTTTTGAAGAGAAAAGCAGATGAAATTGCTGCAGATTATCCTAACCTAAAGGATATGATAAAAAATATGTTCCAAACAATGTATGCCGCATCTGGTGTCGGAATTGCAGCGCCACAAGTAGGTGTTTCTATTCGTGTTTTTGTCGTGGATACCATGCAGCTCGATGAAAAACGCAAATCATCACCCAATACAGGCATCAAAAAAGCATTTATCAATGCAACTATTTTAGAAGAAACAGGCGAGGAGTGGAAATACGAAGAAGGCTGCTTAAGCATTCCAGGTATACGCGAAGATGTGTACAGAAATGCACAAGTTAAAATAAAGTATTTCGATGAAGAGTTCAACGAAATTATCGAAACCTACGATGGCATTAACGCACGTGTCATCCAACATGAATATGATCACATCGAAGGCATTTTGTTTACAGATAAATTAAAACCCTTAAAGCGCAAATTACTCATTCCTAAATTAAATAAAATAGCACGCGGCGAGGTCGATGTCGATTATCGTGTTAAAGCATATAAAAAATAGGAAAATCCTATTTTTTCTTCTTCTTATTTTTAATATCTTTTATAAAACGAGCCCAAGCAAACGGATCCGTCAATGAAATACCAGGTCTTTGATTACCATATCTATTATAGTAGTAGCCTGCCTGCGACTGCACATATTGATTGAAATTTTCCTTACCATCAAAATTCGTTTTTGACGAAATCTCATCATTTAATATCGAATTTTCTATGGTTTGCTGTGCCAAGTCGCGCAAATTGTCAGGAATGTCTAAATTCAATACCGCATAACGCAACTTTTCAGGCGTAGGCAAGGGCCTCACCGTCACGCCTTTAAGCTCATATGTTTCCCTTTCCAAACTCACATCTTTCACAAAACTTGTAAGCTCTAAGTCTTTTGGAATCGCTATTTTAAAAGACTTGTAGCCTAATGATTTCACCAAAATAGTATCGCCTTTTCCTGCCGCAAAAGTAAAAAATCCATCGTAACCAGTAATCGTTCCTCGATTTTCATTTTGAATATACACCGCACAAAACGGAATCACAGCATTGCTTTCTGCATCGCGCACAAAACCTGAAAATTGGATGATATCTTTCGAAAATGCAACAACACTCAGCAGGCAATTCAACACCAAAAACAGATATAATTTTTTCATCATCATAAACTTCCAAAAATAATACCAATTATTGGTTAATACTACTATTTACAATATTATAATGTTTTTTAACAGATTTTGGCGTGCCCTCGCTTAGGCGAGGTCAGGCTGTCCGCTACAATCTTTTTTTTGCCACGCTACAAAATACCTATGCTCAAAAAAGTATTTCCGCTTCCATCCTTCACGCATTACAACAAATCACGTATCTTTAGCACTCATTTTTAATTCTATCATATGCAATATATCAAAGAAAGTATAGCGCTGAATAAAGAACGCTTCGTAGAAGAACTTATAGACTGGTTGAAAATTCCATCTGTCTCCGCTGATCCAAAATTCAAAGATGAGGTCATAAAAGCAGCAGATTATTTAAAAACACAGTTTGAAAAAATCGGCATGGATAACGCTCAACTGCTACCTACAGCTGGTTATCCAGTGGTATATGCCGATAAAATTACCGATATAAATAAACCGACAGTTTTAGTATATGGCCATTATGATGTGCAACCTGCCGATCCTTATGAATTATGGACTTCTCCACCATTTGAGCCCGTCGTAAAAACAACAGCTGTGCATCCACAAGGAGCCATCTTTGCTCGTGGCGCCTGCGATGATAAAGGTCAAGTATATATGCATGTCAAAGCATTAGAAATGATGTTATCCAATAATGATTTACCGTGCAATATCAAAGTGATTATAGAAGGAGAAGAAGAGGTAGGCTCGGCGCATTTAGGCGATTTTCTAAAAGCATATAAAGAAAAACTAAGTGCTGATGTAATTCTTATTTCAGATACAGGCATTATAAATAATGAAACACCAGCAATCACTAATGGTTTGCGTGGCTTGTGCTATATGGAAGTTGAAGTTGTAGGCCCAAATCGCGATTTGCACTCAGGTATTTACGGCGGTGGCGTGGATAATCCATTAAATGTGTTATGCAAATTAATAGGTTCTTTGAAAGATGATAATGGTCACATTACGGTAGAAGGTTTTTATGGCGATGTAATAGAATTAAGCGAAGAAGAGAAAAAACAAATTAATGCAGTGCCAGTAACAGAGAGTGAGTTCGAACAAAGCATTGGCTTGCCTAAGTCATTTGGCGAACAAGGCTATACCTTATTAGAACAATTGAGTATTCGACCTACATTAGATGTAAACGGAATTTGGGGTGGCTATATAGGTGAAGGCGCCAAAACAGTATTGCCATCAAAAGCAAATGCAAAAATAAGTATGCGATTAGTTCCTAATCAATCATCTAAAAAAATCGCACAATTATTTGCCGAGCATTTCCATAAAATTTCACCCAATACAGTGAAAGTTACCGTTACCGAACACCATGGCGGTGAGCCGTATGTAACACCTGTTGACTCGGTCGAATTTCTAGCAGCCTACAAGGCGATGGAAACGACATTCGGCAAAAAACCTTTGGCGATGCGCAATGGTGCAAGTATTCCAATAGTGGCATTATTCGAAGATATTTTAGGACTAAAATCAGTGTTGATGGGCTTCGGATTAGATAGCGATGCTATTCATTCACCTAATGAACATTATGGCTTATTCAACTATTTCAAAGGCATTGAAACGATTCCGTATTTTTATAAATATTATGCGGAGTTGAAACAATTGTAGAAAGGAATAATTTAATTTTTTTTTGTAATTTTAAAATATGATTTCAATAAAAGAAGATATTATTACCAAAATTCAAAAAGCAGACGATGCACAGTTATTGGCAGAAATTCATAGAATTTTAGATGCCAATGACTATATTTTTACGGCTGAAGATGTTGCCTCTTTGAGAAAAGCGGATGAAGAGATAGATAATGGAAATTATAAAACACAACAGCAGGTAAAAAGCAATATCCAACAATGGATAAACAATTTGAAATAATCTGGTCGCCACAAGCTGAATTAGATTTACACAATATTTTATTATTTTGGTTGGAACACAATAAATCTATTACTTTTCCTGAAAAGCTATACAATGAAATTTTGGAAACAACCGAAAGTTTAGTTCAAAATCCATACATAGGAAAAAATATACAAATAGAAGATTACAGAAGAATTTTAGTCAGGTATTATTTAATCGTTTACAGAGTAGAAAAAACAGAAATAAGAATATTAAGAATTTTGGACGGCCGGCAAAAGGAATTGAAAGCGTAAAATGCATCGAGACGATTCCATATTTTTACAAGTATTATGCAGAATTAAAATAGCATAAAAATAACAATCGAAAAACAAGTTTAATAGGTTTGATAACTCGAGACACCATAGCAAAAATTTTAGATACGGCTCAGATTGAAGACGTAGTGCGTGATTTTGTCAATCTCAAAAAAACAGGTTCTATACTCAAAGGGAATTGTCCATTTCATCAAGAAAAAACGCCATCGTTTGTGGTGAATCCGAATAAAAACATTTTTAAATGTTTTGGCTGTGGCGTTGGTGGCGATAGCGTAAGTTTTATTATGGAACACGAAAAATTTTCGTTTCCAGAAGCATTGCGCTATCTCGCACAAAAATATCATATCGAAATTGAAGAAACACATGTTTCCAATGAAGACAAACAAGTGCAAGATGAAAAGGAAAGCCTGCTGATTGCATTAAATTATGCTGCTAAGTTTTATCAAACACAATTGTTCGAAACAGAAACTGGCGAAGCCATTGGATTGTCCTATTTTAAAGAACGTGGCTTTTTAGAAGAGACTATTCGCACCTTTCAATTAGGCTACTCGCAAGATAGCTTTGATAGTTTTTACAAACAAGCCATTGCAGATGGTTATAATCCTGAAGTATTAGCCAAAGCAGGATTGATAAAAGAAAAAAATGATAAACATTACGACTTTTTCAGAGACAGAGTGATGTTTCCGATACACAATGTGTCTGGAAAAGTAGTCGCATTTGGTGGCAGAATTTTAAAATCAAATAAAACAGAAACCAACACAAGTGTATATAATCCGAAATATATCAATACTGCGGAGACTGATGTTTATCATAAAAGCCAAGTGTTATATGGCATTTCACACGCCAAAGCAGACATTCGCAAAAACGACGTTTGTTACTTAGTGGAAGGCTATACGGATGTGATTTCCTTACATCAAGCAGGCATCAAAAATGTAGTGGCGTCGAGCGGAACAGCATTGACGAAAGAGCAAGTGCTACTCATCAAACGTTTTACACAAAACATGGTGATCTTGTATGACGGCGATGCAGCAGGCATTAAAGCAGCAATTCGTGGCTTAGATATCGTGCTCGAACAGGGTTTGAATGTAAAACTGGTGCTATTGCCTGATGGTGAAGATCCTGACTCTTTTGTATCTAAAAATGGAACTGATTTTACATTAGATTTTATTGCCCGCAAACAACAAGATTTTATCTTGTTTAAAGCATCACAAGGCATTGAAGAAGTCAAAAATGATCCTGTTAGGAAAACAGAAATTATTAAGGATATCATTAGCAGTATAGCGAAAGTAGATGATACCATCAAACGCCAGTTGTATATCAAACAATGTGCTACAATTGTCGATATTCCAGAAAATATTTTAACTAATGAAACGAATAAAATTCGTACACAGCTATTTAGAAAAAATATTGAAATTTCGCAAGAAGATGCAACGAATTTAATCAAACATGTAAGTGCAGAGATTGACCACCATCAGCAAGTGTCAAAAACACCACACTTGTACTTTCAAGAGCGTGATATTATTCGCATTTTGATAGAACACGGCGATAAAGAAATGACTGAAGAACATTCTGTTGCCGAATATGTGATTTTTGAGTTGGTTGATATCGAATTCAATAATGCAACTTTTGGGAAAATTATAAAATTATTTTTAGATGCTTATCAAAACGATATTCCGTTCGATAAACTCAAAGATATAAGCACCATCGAAGACAAAGCGGTTAAAGATTGTCTTATCGAATTGATGTCCTCACCATACGAACTGAGCCCGAATTGGTTCGACAAACATGAAATTGTCGTTAAAGACGTAAACAGAACTTTTAAAACAGATGTCGTTTCTGTGATGTTGCGTTTCCGATATTTCAAATTGATGGAAGCCATTCAAATGATAGATGCAAAAATTAAATCATCAGAAGAAAATGGACAGTTTGAAGAAATGTTGGCCACTATGATGAAAAAAATGGAATATAATGATGAGAAAAAGAAATTAGCCAAGGAAATCCAAACCGTTATTCACCCATTTTAGGCATATTCGTCTTAAATACTATTAACAAATAGCGAATTCAAACAAATACGGAACGAATTTCGTATCTTCGCGGTTTAATTTGTAAAAAAACAAAGTATTTAGCGTATTCTCATTTTTCAAATAATAAACCTTCAATTAATATATGTTATTATTAGCCATAAGCGGAACAGCAACTAAAGTTATATTACTTATTTTAAGCTTATCCATATTAGTAGTTTTACATGAATTAGGTCACTTTATTCCAGCAAAACTATTTGGTACTAAAGTGCATAAATTTTATCTATTTTTCGATTTCTTATTTCCATTTCCAAATATTGCTAATTTCAGTCTATTCAAAAAGAAAATAGGCGACACAGAATATGGCATCGGCTGGTTTCCATTTGGCGGATATGTCCAAATTGCTGGTATGGCAGATGAGACACAAGATGCTGAAGAACTAAAAAATTCAACGCCACAGCCTTGGGAATTTCGTAGCAAACCAGCTTGGCAAAGATTAATTATTATGATTGGAGGCGTAACTGTAAATATGGTTTTAGCGATGATCATTTTTACAGGCTTACTTTGGAAATATGGTGAGGAATATTTGCCATTCAAAAACATGACCAATGGTATCATGGTGGTAGATTCATTGGCTTATGAAGTAGGATTGCAAAATGGCGATAAAATTATTGCTATAGACCATCAGCCAGCAGGTAATTTCGAAGAATTTCAAAAAGATTTAGTGCTGAACGAAGCCAAAAATATCACGATAGAAAGAAATGGACAACAACAAGACATACAGTTTAAAGATGGATTTTTGTCTAAGTTGATGAAACAGAAAAAAGCCACTTTCGTCTTGCCACGCGTACCAAGCATCGTTGCGCAAGTACAAGATGGTTCTGGAGCAGCTAAGGCAGGCTTGAAAATTGGCGATAAAATAACAGCAGTCAATAATGTGCCAACGCCTTTCTACGATCAAGTAAAGAATGAAATCACAGCCAATAAAGGCAAACAAATTGCAATGACAGTAGAGCGCAACGGCAAACCACTTGTTTTGCAGGGCACTGTTTCGCCTGAAGGTTTGTTTGGCTTCGGCACACAATTATATTCAGAACTTCTAAAAACAGATAGAGTAAATTATAATTTTGCAGCAGCGGTGCCTGCTGGTATCGAAAAATCGATTAGCACACTGGCTAATTATTTCAAAAGCTTGAAAATGCTATTCACTTCAAAAGAAGTAAAAGTGAAAGATAGCTTAGGTGGTTTTATTTCCATGGGAAAAATGTTTCCAGATACTTTTGATTGGGAGCACTTTTGGATATTAACAGCAACAATCTCTGTGATTTTGGCATTTATGAATATTCTACCGATTCCAATGTTAGATGGTGGTTATGTTGTGTTTTTATTGTATGAAATGCTACGCGGAAAACCAGCACCAGAAAAGGTACAACAAGTAGCACAAAGCATAGGTATGTTCATCATTTTAGGTTTATTGCTGTTTGCCAATGGTATGGATTTTATAAGAGCAATTTTTAATTAAAATATTTTGTCAAACATAGTTGTGAATTTGCTTTTTTCACTATCTTTGCCAACCGTTCTTTTAACCTTTAATAAAACGACACATTTAATGATGTAGTTTTAATTAATACCAGCCGAAGTGGCGGAACTGGTAGACGCGCACGACTCAAACTCGTGTACGCAAGTGTGTGGGTTCGAGTCCCACCTTCGGTACTAAAAAATGCAACCTTTGTGTTGCATTTTTTTTATTTTTTTAGTTCAAAATTATCACTCAAAATTTATCATACTTTTTCGTATTTAGCCAATCTTATAAAAGTATAATACAAGCATAAATATGTGTAAATTAATAGAATTAAGACCTCTACTTCACTAAAATCGCTTACTTACATTTCTTTTGAGTTAAATATTGAGCATTAAACTAAAAAATATTAAATCTATTTTGTAATTTAATGTCGATTTTAAATAATCATAACATTTATCCAACCAAAAACAACGAAAAATGAAAAAATTATTACTGGTTTTATTGCTTCTTGGAGTAATAGTACATGAGTCAGATGCAAAAATTCAAGCTGGCGTAGGCATCAAAGTAGGTCCTGCAATGGGCAGATGGAATAATGGCGTTTTGAATCCCAAACTATCTACAGCAGGCGGTACAGTAGGCTTCCAACCTGGTGTGCATGCAGGTATTCAAGCGAGAATATGGTTCAATAAATTTGTAGGTATTAATTTAGCTGGAGAATTTAATATGCAAGGTAGCACGTTTACACGTGTGTCAGGTGTAAATAGCCAAAAAGTAACTCATAAAGAAAACCAAATAACATTGCCTTTGTCTGTAATGGTTGGTTGGGGAAATGAACGCTTACGTGTTTTTGGTAACTTCGGCGGATATTTTGGTTATAATATTAATGGCAAAGACAAAGAAGCGATTTACTTAAATGGCAGCGAGCAACCTAACAGTGGTTTTACAAAAGCTGATTATAAAGAAAAATATAATAGCATCGATGTTGGTGTGCGTGTAGGTGGTGGTATCCAAGTGTATGTTGACAAAAAATTGAAAAGCTGTGTTACTTTCGATATCAACTATGATTATGGCTTGATGAAAACATTTAGAGAGGAAGAACCTTCTTATTTCTCTAATCCAGAGAAAATAAAAATAACTCCTTCTAAATTGTTAATTGGTGTTGGATATTCTTATACATTTGGCAAAAGCCAAGCAGAAGAAAAACCAAGAAGAGCAGGTGATATGATTACAGACTAATTCAGAAAGTAATAGATATGTATATAAAAAAGGGAAAGCTTAAGCTTTCCCTTTTTTATGTAATGTAGCATAATCTTTTGCGCCATAACTTATAATTACATCGGCACCAGCACGATGAATACTTAATAAGGTTTCAGCCAAACATTTATCGTAATCGAGCCAGCCATTTTTAGCAGCAGCTTGCAACATAGCATACTCGCCACTAACGTGATATGCAGCAATTGGAAGTGGAAAATTTTGTTTCAAATCTTGTATAATATCTAAATAAAGTGTTGCAGGTTTCACCATCATAAAATCAGCACCTTCTGTATAGTCGAGTTCGGCTTCAATTAAGGCTTCTCGCTTATTGCCCGGATTCATTTGGTAAGTTTTCTTATCGCCAGACTTAGGCGCAGAGTCTAAAGCATCTCTGAATGGACCATAAAATGCACTTGCATATTTTGCCGTGTAAGACATGATAGAAGTATCCGTAAAACCTTTTAAGTCTAATTGCTCGCGAATGTATGCAACGCGGCCGTCCATCATGTCGCTTGGTCCAAGAATATCGATGCCTGCTTCTGCTTGTGCCAATGACATTTTTGCTAAAATTGGCAATGTTTTATCATTGATAATTTTACCATTTTCAACATAACCATCATGACCATCTGAAGAGTATGGATCCATGGCAACATCACTAATTAAACACGATTCAGGAAATTTCTTTTTAATTTCTTTTATTGCTTTTAAATAAAAATTTTTAGAAGAATAACTATAAGTAGCTGTTTTATTTTTAAGCGCATCTTCAACTGCGGGAAATAGAATAAAGCTATTTACACCTACTTGCATGCATGCTTCGATTTCTTTTAAAGCATTATCAATGCTGAGTTGGTGAATATTTGTTAGTGACTTGATGGCATTTTTTTTCTTTTGGCCATCTACCAAAAATAATGGTTGTACTAAATGATTAACATGAAGTTTGGTTTCGATAGTTAAACCTCGTATAGCTTCACTTTTTCGGTTTCTTCGTGGACGTTGTAACATGCAGCAAAGTTACTACTTAAGGCCTAATTTCTCCAATGAAAGCCTAATTTTTTGCTCCGTGTCGTCAGTGTCAGCTTTTTCAAATTTTTTACCTAAAATAAGCTCGTACAATTCGATATATCTATTCGAAATATTTTGAACAATTTCGTCAGTCATTTCAGGAACAGTTTGCCCTTCTTTGCCCATGAAATTATTGTCAATTAACCACTCGCGTACAAATTCTTTGGAAAGTTGTTTTTGAGGTTCATTGTTTTTTAATCGTGTTTCAAATCCATCAGCATAAAAATAGCGCGAAGAATCTGGTGTATGTATTTCATCGATTAAGTAAATAGTATCGCCAATTTTTCCAAATTCATATTTAGTATCAACCAATAGCAAACCTTGCTTTGCAGCTATTTCTGTGCCACGTTGAAATACTTGTTGTGTATAGTGTTCTAATTGTTCATAATCTGACTTGGAAACAATACCGCGTGCAATGATTTCTTCTTTAGATATTTCTTCATCATGACCTACCACCGCTTTTGTAGTTGGTGTAATAATCGGTGTGTCAAATTTTTGATTTTCTACCATACCTTCTGGCAATGCAACTCCACATAATGTTCGTTCTCCATTTTTATATGCTCTCCATGCCGACCCAGCAAGGTAACCGCGAATAACCATTTCTACGCGAAACGGTTCGCAAACTTTTCCAATCGTAACATTAGGTGCTGGAGTGTCAATCACCCAATTGGGAACGATGTCACTTGTTTGTGCTAAAAAATTAGCTGCAATTTGGTTCAGCACTTGTCCTTTATATGGAATTGGTTTTGGCAATACGACGTCAAATGCTGAAATTCGATTGCTAACAATCATTACCAAATACTGATCATCAATATTATATACATCTCGTACCTTTCCTTTATAAAAACTCTTTTGATGTGGAAAATGAAATGGTGCTTCCATGGAAGTATTTATTTTTTACAAAAATACGCTAAAGCAAATGGAAATACATAAGTATGTTTCCACAGGTATAGTTTTGTTAACAGCAAATAAAAGATTGTTTTTTCACAGCAGGCTATTTTGTTTAAAACTTGCCATTATATTCCATTTAATTGCTTTTAGAAATTTGTACATTTGTACACCATGGAAAATTTCATCGTTTCTGCTCGCAAATATCGTCCTGCTAAATTCTTAGATGTAGTAGGGCAAGAGCAAGTTTCTGAAACGCTGAAAAAAGCATTGTCCAGCGGCAAATTAGCACAATCATTTTTATTTTGCGGACCACGTGGTGTAGGTAAAACAACGTGTGCTCGTATTTTAGCGAAGGCGATAAATTGCGAAAATCCAGGAGCCGATTTTGAACCTTGCAATCAATGTACTTCGTGTGTGTCATTTTCACAAAATGCTTCTTTTAATATATTCGAATTAGATGCAGCATCAAACAATAGTGTTGATGATATTCGTACTTTAGTTGACCAAGTTAGATTTGCGCCACAAAGCGGAAAATATAAAGTGTATATCATCGATGAGGTGCATATGTTATCGCCTGGTGCCTTTAATTCCTTTTTAAAAACATTAGAAGAGCCACCAAGCTACGCTATTTTCATTTTAGCGACTACAGAAAAGCATAAAATTATTCCAACTATTTTATCGCGCTGTCAGATATTTGATTTCAAAAGAATTTCGGATAAAGATATCGTAAAGCAATTGCAGAAAATTTGCGATAGTGAAGGCGTACAAGCAGAACCATCAGCATTACATATCATTGCTCAGAAAGCAGATGGAGGATTGCGTGATGCTTTATCGCTGTTCGATAAAATAGTGAGCTATGCCGGTAAGCAAGTCAGCTATCAAGATGTAATTTCTAATCTCAATATTTTGGATTATGAATACTATTTCAAAATCACCAATTTCTTTATGTTGGAAGACGCGGCAAGTGTTTTGAATGCTTTCAATGAAATTATTAATAATGGCTTCGATGGTGAAATGTTTTTGTTAGGCATGGCAGAACATTTTAGAAATTTACTCATCTGCAAAGATGAAAAAACAGTGTCATTATTGGAAGCTGCAGAAGATATAAAAGCAAAATATTTAGCTCAAGCAAAATTGCTTAATGAAACATTTTTACTCAATGCTTTAAGTATTATCAATCAATGTGATATTGAATATAAGACAACAAAAAATAAACGCCTACATGTAGAGTTGTCATTGTTGAAAATTTGTTATTTGAATACACAAATAGAAAGTACAATCTCATTGATTTTAGGTGAAAAAAAAAACTAAAATCACTTCTTCAGTTTTATAAGCAACAGAAACAACAACAGGTTGATGTGCAATTAGAAGATGAATCTGTAAATAGTCTACATACTAAAACGATTCAAGCTGTAATTGCTGATACAAACGTGCTAAAACAACACGTAGACAATACGACTACTTCGCAAGAAAATAAACAACAAGCTACACTTGAACGCACAGAATTAAATACAAATGCTATTGCATCTGTAACGGCCCAAAAATCAAAACGCGAACTGCCAAAAACCTCGAGCATTGGTAGTATGTTTAAAAATTTAGAAAAACAAAATGTCGAAAAAAAAGTAGAGGCAAAACTGGAACTTACACCAGAAAATACAATTGTAATTTGGAATAAATTTTTGAATGAAAATAAGGCAAACTTGCACAGTTCATTTTTAAGCGCAGCGCAAAGCCATCCACCAGTTTTGGAAGATGATAAAATTGTATTTACAGCATCGAATAATGTTACCTTAGAAATGTTACAATTGCACAAGATGGACATTACTGCTTTTTTTAGATTGCGTACAACTTCAGCATCGGTAGTGCCTGTGTTTGTCCTAAATCGCGCCGAATCACCAATTAAAGATTATAAGACTAACAAAGATCGTTTAAAAGATATGATTGATTCGAATGCCTCCATTATGAAATTAATTGAAAAATTCGATTTAAATATGGAATAGAAATTAGAAGATATTATGAATAAAAAAACAGTAGTGATAGGCGCCAGCGCAAAACAGGATAGATACAGCAATAAAGCCGTACGTATGTTGCAATATCACCATCATGATGTGATTGCACTTGGTTTTGAAAATGCGCAAATTAATGATATTTCTATACAAACTATATGGCAGCATTACGATAATGTTCATACAATATCTTTGTATTTGAATCCACAAAGACAAAAAGAATATTATTCCTATATTTTATCCTTGCAGCCAAAACGCATTATTTTTAATCCTGGTACAGAAAATGACGAACTGCAACAATTAGCAACACAGCAAAATATTGACACATTGGAAGCGTGTACACTAGTAATGCTAACAACCGAGCAATATTAATTTTTGTTATTTTTATAATGCCATTAAACCTTGGCACAATTTTTATACTCTAATGATAAAATAAATGTCAATGAAAAAACAAATTCTAATGCTGTTTGCCGTCGTGTTTAGTTTCACGGCGATGAGCTTTGCACAAGGAAATCCGAATGCTAAAATGAAACCTGTGAAATTGCAAAAAGTATCTGTTGAACAGAAAGCAATCAATGCAACAGATACAATGCAAAAAGTAGCTCAATTAAGTAAGGAACAATACCAGCAAATATTGGCAATAAATCAGGATTTTTTCAAACAGCAACACACTATAAAATCAGAAATGCGTAAAGATACTTCTGCAAATGATATCGCATTTAAAGAACAATTAATACAATTATCAAAATCAAGAAAAGCGAGCATCAATAAACTGCTCACGGAAACACAAAAGACTGTATGGAAAGATTATAAAAAAATCAACATGCCAAACAAGAAAAATAAATCATCAAAACAAGATATGTTTATAGATGATGAAAGTCTTGATGAAATGTAAAAAATATTGATGTGTTAAATGCCTTACAAAACTGTAAGGCATTTTTGTTTTAAACTTTTACAATTTTTATAAGTCTAATTATTATGCTTACGGAACAAGATAAAATAAAACATCTTTACAATAGAGCTGGTTTTGGCTATGCTTTGAGCGATATCCAAAGTAGCAGGCCTTTGTCAACGACGATAGAAAAATTATTTTCTAATAAAACATATCGAAGTTTACAAACAGTTACATTTACTGAAGTAGAATCGGCAAAAGAAAAAATGAAATCATCGCCAAAAGATGCCGCTAAAGAAATTAAAAAATTATTGAAAGACAATATCTCTGATTTGAATAATTTATGGTTTCAAGAAATGATTGTAAGCGATGCACAACTACAAGAAAAAATGGCATTATTCTGGCATAGTCATTTCGCCTGTCGTTCTGTAAATCCATATTTTGATCAGCAATATTTAGATATCATTCGCAAACACGCTTTAGGTGATTTTTCAACACTTCTCTTCGAGATTTCCAAAACACCTGCCATGTTACAATTTTTGAATAATCAACAAAATAAAAAAGATCATCCTAATGAGAATTTTGCTAGAGAAGTGATGGAACTTTTTACATTAGGTAGAGGCAATTATACGGAAACAGATATTAAAGAAGCAGCGCGCGCATTTACAGGCTATGGATTTGATAAAGTCGGAAGTTTTAAATTCAAGAAACAATTGCATGATTTTGGCGTAAAAACATTTCAAGGAAAAACAGGAAATTTTAATGGTGACGATATTTTAAAAATAATACTAGGCAATAAAAACTGTTCAACATTTCTTGTTAGAAAAATTTATAGTTTTTTCGTCAATGAGCAAGTAGATGAACAAATAGTTCAATCTTTATCGGCGCAGTTTTTTCAATCTAATTACAATATCAAACAACTGATGAAAACTATATTTTCATCATCATGGATTTATGATGAAAAAAATATTGGAAATAAAATAAAATCTCCAATAGTATTATTAACAGGCATGTTTCGCTTGGTGCCTACAACATTTACAAAGCCTGAGAATGTATTATTTCTACAACGCTCACTTGGCCAGGTGCTACTCTTTCCGCCAAACGTTGCTGGTTGGAAAGAAGGCAAAACTTGGATAGATAGCTCTTCTTTATTATTCAGAATGCAACTACCACAAATTATTTATTTTGATAAATCTTTAGACATGGAACCGAAAGAAGAAATTCCGGAAATGTATGCAGCAATGCAAAAAATTAAAAGTGATTACATGAAAAGTTTTATCGCAAAAAAAATAAGTGTAGCATCTGATTGGACAGCAATCATTAGTCATTTTATGTTGAGTAAATCAGTGACAAATGATGCTGCTTATTTTGTTTTACAACAGCCAGCAGATGCAATGACTTTAAAAGCAGTCGTAGCAAATTCTGATTTTTCATCAAAACAAAATGAAATAAAAAGTACGATTATCAATATGATGTCCTTGCCTGAATATCAACTTTGTTAAGCAAAAACTTGTAAACACATGACCATGAAAAGAAGAACATTCTTACAAACATCAGGCTTAGCAACAATGTCAATGCTAGTGCCAAAATTTTTGAAAGCTAGAGAAAATATAAATTCAATTAGCTCAAATAAAATATTGGTTGTCGTGCAGCTGAGCGGTGGCAATGATGGCTTAAATACAGTTGTGCCTTATGAAAATGATTTGTATTATCAGGCACGACCAAGCATTGCCATTAAGAAAAATGAAGTGCTGAAATTGGATTCACAGCTCGGACTTCATCCAAACCTACAAGGATTTAAAAAACTATATGACGCAGGCAATATGTGTTTGATTAATAACGTCGGCTATCCAGATCCTGATCGCTCTCATTTTCGCTCGACTGATATTTGGCAAACGGCCAGTAATAGCAATGAATACTTGAGCACTGGCTGGCTGGGCAGATATTTAGACGTTGTGTGTAATCAGTGCGAACGTCCAACACATGCAATAGAAATTGATGATACTTTGAGCTTAGCGCTTAAAGGTGCACAAGTAAAAGGATTAGCTTTTAAAGATCCTAAAAAATGGTATAACACAACTACAGATAATTTTTTCAAATTATTATCGAAACAACATTCAGAAGCGCACGAACACGATACTGCAGGCTATTTGTATAAAACACTTTCAGAAACCATTTCCTCTGCTTCATACATTTATAACACTTCTAAAATTTATCAATCATCATCTGTGTTTCCAAATCATGCATTTGGCAAAAATTTAAAAACAATTGCTGAGTTAATCGTGTCAGGCGTACAAACACAAGTGTATTATGTTACCTTAACAGGCTTTGATACACATAATAATCAACAGAAAAGACAAGGTGTTCTGCTTCAACAATTGGCAGATACTATTGATGTTTTCTTTAATGACTTAAAAAAATCTGGCAGAGCCGACGATGTGTTATTAATGACATTTTCAGAATTTGGCAGACGTGTACAAGAGAATGCAAGCAATGGTACTGACCATGGCACTGCTAATCAAATTTTCTTATTTGGAAATAAACTGAAAAAACAAGGCATTTATAATGAAGCGCCAAATTTATCATCACTCGATGATGGCGATTTAAAATATACAGTTGACTTTAGAAATGTGTATGCAACAATTTTACATAATTGGCTGCAAACAAATGAACATTTAATTCTATCTAATTCACCATCATTATTGAATTTTATTTAACGCTATTTTGCACATCTGTTAGCTATTCCATCTGAATACTTCGTCATTAACTTGTTATTTTTGAAGACAAGTTTAGTTATGAAAAAAAATCCGTTTAGCTTTTGCACTTTCTTTATGCTTTGTGCAATGATATCACTTCATTTTTCTGTTTCAGCTCAAGATGTTATTGAAATTGTTGATCCGTATGAAATGAAAGCGTCAAGAAGTAAAGAGGCAGATACATTTTATTTTACACAAAATACAAATGCTATACTTAAGAAAAAACTGGACACCTTACGAACGTATGATGTCTTTTTAGAAGAAAGATTAACGCCTTTTGGAAAGGCTTATATGTGTAATGGAAATGAAGTAACAAAACAGAAATATTTAGAATTTAAAAGATTTTGGGGCGCTTCGGCAGCATGTACACCTTGCTTGCTTTACACATACAATGATAAAAATGAGTTGAAGTATGTTGCTTATCAATACGAAGAATGTTTATGCGGAAGCTATAAAGAATATTATACAGATGGTACTTTAAAAGTAGAAGGTCAGTTTAAGCAAAATACTACAGGAAGTTGGGAAAATTTAAAATCAAAAAATGTGTGTAACGTGCGCGATGGTATTTGGATTTACTACACTGAAACTGCCGTAGAAGAAAAACGAGAAACATATATCGATGGCAAATTGAAAGGTACTACATTCTCACCATCACAAACATCACCTGTCAAACAACAAGCAGCCAAACAAATTGAAGATTCCACTCAAACGAATGAACCTAAAAAGAATTGGTTTAAAAAATTAAAAGACAAAAACACAGACGAGCAATAAGCACTTAGTAGAATAGGTGCTATTCCAATTGCATTTGGTCTTTATTCTCTCTAAATTATTCATTTCCGCTCACCATTTATTGTGATTTAGCTTAGTAACAAACAATTGTTAAGAAAATTGTTACTATTTGTTAAATTAATTTAGTTAATTTGGAAATAAAATTATACTAGTATGAAATCCGTAAACAAGATTATCCTGTTTTTTGTTTTATGCATTAGTAGTTTTACGCTTTTAGCACAGACTAAAATTAAAGGTAAAGTTACAGATGGTAAAGAGCCAATAATTGGAGCAAACATCACCATTAAAGGCACAACCGAAGGCACTGTGAGTGACCTCGATGGAAAGTTCGAACTTTCTACAAACCAAGCAACACCACTCACCTTAGTTATTTCTATGGTCGGTATGGCAACGTCTGAAGTGAAATTTGACGGTAGCCAAGAAGAAATCAGTGTAAGCATGTCTGAAGAGACTAGTCTCTTAAATGATGTTGTTGTTGCTGCATCTCGTGTGGAAGAGAAAATTCTCGAATCGCCTGTCACCATTGAAAAAATGGATCCAAAAGCCATCAAAACAGCAGCAGCAGCTGACTATTATGATGATTTGGCAAAATTAAAAGGCGTACAAACAATTAATGGTTCAATGACACTCACTTCTGTCAACACGCGTGGTTTTGGTGGTATCTCCAATACTCGCTTTGTACAATTGATGGATGGAATGGATAATGCAGCACCATTATTGAATTTCCCAACAGGTAATATAGTTGGTATCGGCGAATTAGACATCAATAATGTAGAGCTTGTTCCTGGTGCTGCTTCCGCATTATACGGTCCAAATGCTTTTAATGGTATCTTATTGATGAATTCAAAAAATCCATTCGAACAACCTGGATTTAGTATGCAAGTAAAAGGTGGTTTCGCACAAGCAAACAACGGCTATGGTGTTAAACCTTTGGGTTCAGCTGCTTTAAGAATTGCTCATGCATTCAAATCTAAAAAAACAGGTCAAGATTTTGCCGCAATCAAAGCTAACTTCAGTATTTTCCAAGGTACTGACTGGTATGCAAATGATTATACTACAGATAGAAGCTTAGGCACACAAGATAATGTAGGCAATCCAAATTTTGACGGACTTAACTTATATGGAGATGAAGCTAGAATTTTCGTGCCTTATGGTGCTGTTCGTGGAAATTTAATCGGTAGTGCTTCTAATAGTTTACAAAATTCACCACTCTTCCAAGCTGGCGTTACTGCAGCCGTTACAGCACAAGTAAATGCTCAATTGCCTGCTATTACAACAGCTGTAACTGCAACTGTAAGACAACAAGCCTACGACAATGCAATTGCTGGCGGTGCTGATGTTGCGACTGCAAATACAATGGCTGATGCGTATATCGCTTCTCCAGCTGGTCAAGCTACTATACAAGCACATGTACAAGCACAAGTACAAGCACTTATTGATTCTAATGTTGCTACACAGTTGCCAATACAAGCAAATGCTCGTGCTACTTCAAAAGTGGACTCTATTAGCTCATTATTATCTTTAGATTTAAGACGTTCTGGTTTGTCAGAAGATAGATTATTGGATAATCACAAAGCACAGTCTATTAAAGGCGACTTTGGTGCTTATTTCAGACCGTTTAAAGATAAATCTTATGAATTTTCTTATAACTATAGAATAGGCTTTGGTAATAGCGTTTATCAAGGTAGTGAGCGTTATGCTTTAAGAAATTTCTTACAACAATTCCACAAAGCAGAGATTAAAAGTAAAGACTTCTTTATCCGCTCTTATATGTCACAAACTAAAGATGGTGATTCTTACAACTTGTCTGCATTAGGAGCATATTCTAATGAAGCAGTTTCGCCATCTTCATCACAATGGGTGCCTACTTATTTAAGTTCTTACGCTGGTCCATTAATCGGTGCTGCACTTCAAACTTCAGCAGCAAATGTATTAGCAAATGCTGCTGCTTTAACTTCAATGGCACATGATACAGCAAGAGCAAGAGCAGACAGACCTTGGAATAATTTAACAGCTGCTGAACAACAAGCAGTGATAGAAAGTGTTCGTACTGGCTTGTTCCAAAGAGGTGGCGCTGGTTTTATCGATAACTCTCGTTTGTTCCACACAGAAGCAATGTTAGATTTAACACGTTGGACTGGTAAATGGATTGATATTCAAATCGGTGGTAACCACAGATTATATAGCTTATCTTCTCAAGGTACAGTATTCAATGAAGATCCAAACGGAACAGGACAATACAAAAGAATAAAAATCAATGAATATGGTGCATTCTTGCAATTGCAACGTAAATTCTATAAAGATATGTTCAAGATTCAAGCTTCTGTACGTTTCGACAAAAACCAAAATTTTAAATTAATCATCTCGCCTCGTGCTGCTTTTGTTGCTACATTAGGTAAAGATAGAAATCACAATATTCGCGTATCTTACCAAACAGGTTTCAGAAATCCTGACTCACAAGCGCAATACATTTATTTCCCAACAACAAATATTTTGTTAGGTGGTACAAAACAAAATGCGGAGCGTTATGGTATTTATAACGGTGGTGCTTATACTATGGATTCTTATAATGAATTTGTGGCAACGGCTTTAGCTGGCGCACCTGATGTTACGAAATTAGTTGTATCTGATTTTGATTATGTAAAACCAGAACAATTACAAGTTGTTGAATTAGGTTACAAATCAGTATTATTCAAAAAATTGATGATTGATGTAAACGGATATTTCAATATCTATAAAGATTTTATTACACAAATTACAGTTGTAAGTATCGATAGTACTTACCACAAAGGTGTTTTATTGCCTGGTGTTGCACAAGTAATTAGTGGTTCTGCGCGTACAGCTACAACTTGGAGACCTTATGTAAACATTCCTGGAAAAACATTCTCGTATGGTGCAGGTATTGGTATTGGTTATGCATTGCCTAAAAATATTATGGCACGTGTAAGCTACAACTACATGGATTATAAAATTAAAGGTGGCAAACCTTCTGTTGGTACTGCTAATGACTTAGGCTTTAACTCTTCTAAACATCAAGTGTTCGTTGGTTTCTCTGGCGATAGAGTTTGGAAAGGACTTGGTTTTGCAATCGACTACAGATGGCAATCAGCAATTGACTGGAGCTCTGACTTTGCTGACGGTACTGTAAAAGCACGCGGTATGTTAGATGCAAGTTTAAGCTACTTCGTAGAGAAAGCAATGACTACTTTTAAAATTGGTGCTACTAATATTGCTGGTCCAACTTACAGAACAAATGTTGGTGGTCCATTTATTGGCAGAACATTCTTCGCAGCCATCACATTTGACCAAAACAAATTATGGAAAGAACACCATAATGAAGTGACTGGTGCTAAAGAATTTTAATAATTTTTCATACTAATAGAAATGCCTCGAATTTTCGAGGCATTTTTTTTATGCTTTCTTTGTTATATTCAAATAACATGCGTTTAAGTAAATATTAATTGATATTACTTAGATAATGATATTTCAATAACTGCTGACAAATCCGTATTTTTACAACTGATAATAGCATACTAAACTTATATGCTATTCACTTGTTAATTATTAAAAATCAAATCATGCAGGAAGTATTTATCGTATCCGTGGCGCGTACGCCAATTGGAAGTTTAAGTGGCGCATTAGCGGGCGTAAACGTAATTGAATTAGGTAAAACCGTAGTGAAAGCGGCCATGGAGCGCGCCGGTGTAAACGGAGATCAGATAGATGAAGTGTATCTGGGGAATGTACTACAGGCAAATGTAGGTCAGGCACCGGCACAGCAAGTGTCAATCGCTGCCGGCATCAATACAAAAACACCATGTACGACAATCAATAAGGTGTGTGCTTCTGGTATGAAAGCGATTATGCTGGGTGCACAGTCCATCATGTTGGGGGAAAACCATGTGGTGGTTGTCGGTGGCATGGAGAGTATGAGTAATGCTCCGCATTATCTTCCGAGTGGCAGAACAGGCATCCGTTATGGAAATGGCGAAATCCTGGATGCTATCGTTAGAGACGGTTTGCAGGATCCATACAAAAAATATATGATGGGAAATGCGGGAGAAGTGTGTGCCAAACATTATTCATTCTCCAGAGAAGACCAGGACAATTATGCCGTCTCTTCTTACAAGAGAGCGCAGGAAGCTTATGCAAACGGATATTTCAAGGATGAAATCGTTCCGGTGGTGATTGCATCCAGAAAAGGTGAAGTTTCCATTGTCGAAGATGAAGAATATAAGAAATTTGACGAGGCTAAAGTGGGGGCTCTGAAACCCGCATTTGAGAAGGAAGGAACCATTACCGCTATCAATGCATCTAAAATCAATGATGGTGCCAGTGCCATGGTGCTGATGAGTGGAGAAAAGGTAAAGGAACTGGGTGTGCAACCATTGGCAAAGATTGTATCTTTTGCAGATGCTTCTCAGGATCCGGAATGGTTTACCACCACACCGGCAAAAGCAATCCCGAGAGCGTTGCATAAAGCAAACCTGAATGTGGAAGATGTGGATTTCTTTGAAATCAACGAGGCGTTCTCTGTGGTAGCTCTCGCAAACATGAAAGAAATGAATATCGCTCATGATAAGATAAATGTATTTGGTGGTGCAGTCGCATTGGGGCATCCCATCGGAAGCTCCGGTTGCCGTATTGTCGCTACCTTGATTTCCATCTTGAAACATAAAGGCGGTAAGCTCGGTGCGGCAGGTATTTGCAACGGCGGAGGCGGAGCAAGCGCCATCGTTGTGGAAAAAGTGTGATTAAATTATCAATCGGTCATTTTTACTTAGAATTCGGTATATATTTTAAGTGATAAACGGCTACCTTTGTATTGTAAAAATTATCAATTATGAAAAAGTTAGTAAAATTAGTTTTGGTATTAGCTGTAGTGATGTTCACCACTAATACATTTGCGGAAGAATTGGGATTGAAAATCTCTAATCTAAATTTAGCACCTGCTGCTAAGGAAAAGAAAAAATCTTCAAACGGAGGTGCATTTGAGGGTAAAGGCTCCAAACAAATATCCATAGGTGTTGGTTTGTCTTCCTACATTGGTGCTTTTGCCAGCTTCGGAAAATTTGAGTTTGCATTTAATGGTTCCAGCGAAGCTACTGCCGTGGAAGCACTGGCGGATGGAAATATACTCGTAGTAGGTAATACTGAGTTAAATGGAGTTACTCGTATCAACCTCACCAGACTGTTAAGTGATGGTACTTTTGATAATTCTTTTGCAGCCAATGAAGGCTCTACTACGTTTAGTTTTTTAGCCGGTGGCGAAAGGTGCGATGACATGGTTATGCTGAACGGAAGTAGAATGGCTACTGTATGTTCGGTAGTTGGTGTGGGACAATCTGACATGTTTGTAACAATGTTTTTGTTAGACCTTTCTGTGGGTTTAGTGGATGCGGATATGGCATCCAACCAAATCCTTGTTTATCCCAATCCGGTGCTATCAGATTTTCAATTAAAATATGACTTGCCCTCTGACTAGGCTTTGACCATAACATTAACTGACATGAGCGGACGAGTAGTGCATACCTGGGTGAGTAATGAGATGAATGCTGCAGGCGAGCATCAATTGACATTACAGCGCCCTGACAATATAGTAGCAGGACATTATCTCCTTCATATACAAGATACAAGGTCAACATAGTTCTCAAACCATTCACGTAAACTTCAGTCATTAATTCACCTTAAAATTCAACATCATGAAATCAATCAAACACCCACTATTCATTATATGTCTGCTGTTACTAATTAGCGTTGCCGCCTGTAAAAAAACGCCTGCAGGCTGCGAATACGATGATAACGGCACCGGCAGCTGGGACGGTTGGCCGGCTTATATCAAGTTTTGCACATCCACCGATTTTGAGACACCTATCACAGATGTTACCAGCGGCAAAACATTTAACCATGATAAGTTTATTGCTGCCCTCAACGACTCGCTGTTAAACGTAGGTGGTGTACAGTATGCTGTCCTGCAAGGAGGTTTTGTTTATCTCAACAGTGCCACGGGAGTAGCACGAGCCGAAGGTGCCTGTCCTGAAGGTGCCCTTACACCTTGCAATAAAATGAATATTGCTTCGTGCACAAAGTTGATGACAGCAGCCTGCGTCATGAAAATGCTTTATGACCAGGGATTAGACGAAGACGACACTATCGGGCCTTTTCTTCCGGTGCATTGGTCATGCCCGGCCACTATGCGTGCGCTGCGTTTTCAGGATTTACTCCGCCACCGCTCCGGACTTCACCAGTTTACCAGCAATACAAATTTTGATGTTACCCTCGGCTATAACGGTCTGCAAACACTGGCACAAACAGGTCCTAATACAGATAGTATTGGTCTATCACGTTACCGCAATGCTAACTACGCCCTTATGCGAATTATCATACCTGCGCTTTGGAAAAACTTGCCCAGTTGTCCGGGTGCGCTTCAAGCAGCCGATACCATTACCGATGCCATCAGTCAGCAATACTATGATGAGGCTATCAGACAGTTTGTGCTTAATCCGGTGGGTGCAGAGGGTGAGTTGGATGCCGCGGCTATGGGCGATTTCGAAACGCTTTATTACACCACTTCAGGAGCTAACAGCAGCGGTGCAGGTAACTGGAAAAACAAAGCAGGTGGAGGTGGATGGAACATGACCGCTTTAGATATGGCAAAAGTTATCAATGGTATCTATAACAATGTTATTGTATCCACTACAGTGCGCGATGCTATGCTAAATAACGGTATCGGATTTTGGAATAACCTGACAGTGACAGATGGTTCTTTCAGAGGGCATGGAGGCGACATTACCACCGGTTCCAGCGAAATGCACAGCCTTATGGTTCACCATACCACACAAAATATTTCTATAGCTGTCAACATCAACACGGGCACCATCAACGGATTGGGATTATACAACATAGTTCAAAACGCTTACAACCAGGCCTGGGAATAAATCCCAAACGGATATCCTGGTTTTTGTTGTCGCTGCAATCAAAAGTTGCAGCGGCTTTTTTTTCGTGTAGCGGCAACACTATATTTATATTATGAACTATATCGCACTCTTGGCATGCTACCTATTGCTCGCTGATGGCATTCGCTCACAAACCACATCACCCCTGCGCGATGCCGATGGCCGGACGCTGATACTGCACGGGATTGTCGCTACCTTGATTTCCATCTTGAAACATAAAGGCGGTAAGCTCGGTGCGGCAGGTATTTGCAACGGCGGAGGCGGAGCAAGCGCCATCGTTGTGGAAAAAGTGTGATT
>WBZL01000256.1_pt1 | contig 58388 bp, 57 predicted proteins | sample 5204291 | NCBI WGS metagenome assembly WBZL01 (sample SAMN12344345, study PRJNA552823) | activated sludge metagenome | biome: Activated sludge suspended growth; feature: Nitrification reactor; material: Wastewater; isolation source: activated sludge from nitrification reactor of wastewater... | reverse complement strand
CGGGGCGACACCTCGATCGAGGAGCGGGCCCGCTTCGACAACTACTACATCGAGCACTGGTCCCCGTGGGAGGACGTCAAGGTGATGATCGCCACCGTCGGCGTCATCCTGCGCGACGCCCTGCGCCAGACCGCCCGCTCGGACAAGCCGGGCCGCCTCCGGGCCGAACGGCGCATGCGCACGCGCAGGCGCGACTCGGCCTGAGCCGGCCCGTCCGGCGCGGGGCGGTCAGAAGCGCGACGTCAGGCCGACCTCGATGAGGTAGGGGCCGGGCTCGGCGAGGGCGAGCTCGAAGGCGTCGTAGAACTCCTCGGCGGTGGTCGGCCGGCTGCCCGGCACGCCCATGCCGGCGGCCAGCTTCACGTAGTCGAGGTCGGGCCCGTGCAGGTCGAACATCGCCTTGGCCTTGGGACCGGGCTCGCCGGCGCCGACGCGCCCGAGCTCGAGGTTCAAGATGTCGTAGGCGTGGTTGTTGTAGACGACCGTGGTGACGTTGAGGTCCTCTCGGGCCTGGGTCCAGAGCGCCTGCAGGGTGTACATCCCGGACCCGTCGGCCTCGAGCGAGACCACGGGGCGGTCGGGGCAGGCCAGCGCCGCGCCGGTGGCGGCCGGGAGGCCGTAGCCGATGGCGCCGCCGGTCAGGGTGAGCAGGGTGTGGCGGGCCGAGCCGGCCGTGGCCAGGCTGGTCCAGAGGCCCGCGGTGGCCGACTCGTCGACGAGGATCGCCCCCTCGGGGAGGAGCGCGGCGATGGACGCGCCGAGGGTCTCGGGGTCGAGCGCGCCGGTGGGGCGCTCGGGGCGGGCGAGCTCCTGGATGGTCGCCGCGTCGGCCGGCGCGCCCACCGCCTCGGCGAGGGCTTCGAGGGCGGCGATGCCGTCGTCGGCCGGGCCGGCCAGCACGTGGACCTCGCAGCCGTCGGGCACCAGGCTCGTGGCCTTGTCCGGGTAGGCGAAGAACGACGCCGGGGCGTCGGCGTCCACCAGCACGAGGTGGCGGATGCCGTCGAGTTGCATCTGGACGAACTCGCCGAGGTAGCCGAGGCGCTCGAGGGCGGGCAGGCCCGCACCCCGCTCGAGGCGGGTCGGGAAGCACTCGCAGAGCACCTTGGCCCCCGTGTGGTTACCGATGCGGCTGACCGCGGTGACGCCGGCCTCCCGGGTGACCGAGCCGCCGACGAGGACCGCGGTGGGCTCGCCGCTGCGCAGCACCGCGGCGACGGCCTCGACGCGGTCGGCGGGCACGCCCGCCCGGGCGGCGGGCGCGATCGGGGCGGCGGGGCTGGCGCCCTCCGACCACGAGGCGTCGGCGGGGAGGATCAGGGTGGCGATCTGGTTGGGCGCGCCGGTGGCGGCGGCGACCGCCTCGGCGGCCAGGCGGCCGACGTCGGCAGAGGAGCCGGCCACGCCGACCCAGCTCTCGAGGTTGGCGGCGATGGTGGCGATGTCGGAGGTCAGGAAGAGGTCCTGGCCGTAGTCGGTGGCGTGGTCGCCCACGATGTTGACCATCGGGCTACCCGCCCGCCGGGCGTTGTGGAGGTTGGCCAGGCCGTTGCCGAGGCCCGGGCCGAGGTGCAGCAGCGTCGCCGCGGGCCTGTCCGCCATGCGGCCGTAGCCGTCGGCGGCGCCGGTGACCACGCCCTCGAACAGGCACAGCACGCCGCGCATCTCGGGCACGTCGTCGAGCGCGGCGACGAAGTGCATCTCGGAGGTGCCGGGGTTGGCGAACACGGTGTCGACGCCGGCGTCGACGAGGGTGGCGATGAGGGCGCGGGCGCCGTTCACGGTGGGCTCCTTGGAGGGGGAGGGAGTCGGAGGGGCGGTCGGTCGGGGAGCGGGCGGGGGTGCGCGGGGCGGCCTAGAAGATCTTTCCGGGGTTGAGGATGCCGTTGGGGTCGAAGCTCGCCTTGATGCGCCGCATCAGCTCGATCTTCACCGGGTCCTCGAACTCGAGGAAGTACTTCTTCTTCTCGGTGCCGAGGCCGTGCTCGCCGGAGATGGCGCCGCCGAGGGACAGGCCCTTGGCCACGATCCCGCGCAGGATGGCCTCCCGCTTGTCCGGGTCCTTCTGGAACACCGAGAGGTGCACGTTGCCGTCGCCGGCGTGGCCGCAGCCGGTGACCCAGGCCTCGTGCTCGGTGGCGAGCTCGCCGACCGCGGCGAGGTACTCGGGCATCGAGGCGCGGGGCACGACCACGTCGATGATGTCGTCGGCGTCGTTGGCCTTGGCCACCCAGAACGCCTTCTCCCGAGCCTCGATCAGCGCGGCGCCGGCGTGGGAGGGCAGCACGTACACGTCCTCGGCGCCGAGCTCGGTGACCAGCTCCGCCACCTGGGCCACGTCGGCGTCGACCCGGTCCTCGGTGGTGCCCTCGATCACGACGACCAGGTAGGCGAGCGCGGTCGCCTTGACCTCCTCGGGGATGCCGAGGTCGAGGCCCGCCGACGCGGTGATGACCGACATCGTGAGCAGGTCGATGTACTCGAGGATGAGGGGTCCCACGCCGCTGGCCACGATCTTCGGCACGGCGCCGGCCACGCCCTCGAGGGTGGCGAACGGGACCAGCACGGTGGCGGCGTGGTGCTGGCGCGGGTAGAGCTTGAGGGTCGCCTCGGTGACGAGGCCGAGCGTGCCCTCGGACCCGAGCACGAGCTGGGTGAGGTCGTAGCCGGCGGTGGCCTTCACGACCTTGCCGCCGGTGCGGATCACGTCGCCCGAGGCCAGGACGACCTCGAGGCCGATCACGTGGTGGCGGGTGACGCCGTACTTCACCGCCCGCATCCCACCGGCGTTGGTGTTGACGTTGCCGCCGAGCGAGGCGCTGTACTCGCCGGGGAAGACCGGGTACACGAGGTCGTGGGCGGCGAGCTGCTCGTCGAGCTCGGCCAGGGTGACCCCGGGCTGCACCACGGCCATGTGGTTCTCGGTGTCGATCTCGAGCACCTGCGTCATGCGCTCGAACGACACGACGATGCCGCCGTCGACCGGCGTGCAGGCCCCCGAGAGCCCGGTGCCGCTGCCCCGGGCGGTGACGGGGATGCCGTGGGCGTCGGCGACGCGCAGGATGGCGGCGACCTCGTCGGTGGACCCGGGGCGCAGGACGGCCGCGGGTCGGACGGGGTGGGCGGTGAGGGCCTCGTCGTGGCCGTAGTCCTCGTTGACGGCGTCGCCGACGAGCAGGTGCTCGTCCGCCACCGTGCCCGCCAGCGCCTCGGCCAGGTCCACCATGTCCCACGCTCCTCCGGGTCGTCCGGCCCCGCAAGGTAGTGCCCAGGGCGGCGCGGGACCGCCGTCGGCGTGCGGCGGGGCATGGGTCATCGGGCCCGTTGCCGCTGCCCGCGCTCAGGGCGCGGGTCGCACGGCCGACGGGTGGGAGATGCAGGACACCGTCGACGACCGGCCCGTGCCCGCGCTGCGCCTCGTGCCCACCACCTGCGCCGTGTGCGGCGCCGACGACAGCGACCCCATCGCGGTGGGGGAGGACTTCGAGTACCGCACCACCCCGGACAGCTTCCTGGCAGTGCGGTGCCGGCGGTGCGGCCTCGTCTACCTCGACCCCCGCCCGGCCGAGTCCGAGCACGCGGTGATCTACCCGGACGACTACCACGCCTACGACTTCTCCGAGGACCGCTTCGGCTTCGTGTACAAGGTGCGCCGGCGCCTCGAGGCCCGGCGCCTCCTGAAGGTCGCCGAGGGCCTGCCCGCCGATGCCCGCATCCTCGACGTCGGCTGCGGCGACGGCTTCCACGTGGGCCTGCTCGCCGAGTTCGGCCCCAAGGGCTGGCGGCCCGAGGGCCTCGACCCCGATCCGCGGGCGGCGGCCCGTGGCGAGGAGCTCGGCCTGACGATCCACACCGGGGTCGTGCAGGACGTCGACCTGCCGGAGGCGAGCTACGACCTCGCCCTGTTGATCATGACCATCGAGCACGTGGCCGACCCGGCGGCGGTGCTGACCGGGGTCTGGCGTCTGCTCAAGCCCGGCGGTCGGCTCCTGATCATCACCGACAACACCGGCTCGCCCGACTTCCGGCTGTTCAAGCGCCGGCACTGGGGCGGCTACCACTTCCCCCGGCACCTCAACCTCTTCGACCAGCCGTCGCTGCGCCGGCTCGCCGAGCGCACGGGGTGGGAGGTGGCCGAGCTGGGGACGATGACCAGCCCGGTCAACTGGGTGTACTCGGTCCGCAACACCCTCGACGACTGGGGCGCACCGCGCGGCCTGGTCGAGCAGTTCAGCCTCGAGACGGCACCGTCGTTGTCGGTCTTCACCGCCTTCGACACCGTGCTGGCGGCCGCCGGGCGGGGCGCGCTGCTGCGCGCCGTGCTCACCCGACCGATCGGAGACCCCACCCATGCCGACGACTGACCCCCGCCGCGTCGCCGTCCTCGGCGCCGGCATCGCCGGCCTCGTCGCCGCCACCGAGCTACGCCGGCGCGGCATCGAGGTCGTCGTCTACGAGGCCGGGCCGCGCGTGGCCGGGATGGCGGACAGCCACCACGACGCCGACGGCTTCAGCTACGACACCGGCGCGCACTTCATCACCAACCGCCTCGCCACCGCCCTCGGCGTCAACGACCGCTGCCGCGTCGTCCGCCGCTACGGCGAGTCGGTCTACCTCGGCGACCGCGTCGTGGGGTACCCGATGGGCCTGCTGCGCACGCCCCGCTACGTCGCCGGCGCCCTCACCGCACGGGCCCGGGGCCTGGCGGGCGGGGCCGAGCCGGTGACCGCCGCCGAGCACTTCCGCTCGGAGTACGGCCGGGCCATGGCCGACGAGGTGGTCGTGCCGCTGGTCGAGGCCTGGTCGGGCCTCCCCGGCGACCAGCTCGCCGCCGCGGTCGGCCAGAAGATCCCCGGGGGCATCGCCCACACCGTGCTGCTGAAGGCCGCGGCCAAGGTGACCAGGCGGGCGGTGGCCATCGGCTACTGCAACGAGCAGCCCCAGAGCGTCGACGTGTGGCACGTGTACCCCGAGGGCGGTGTGAGCCTGCTGTGCGAGGCGCTGGCGGAGGGCCTCGGCGACGCCATCCACCTCGAGACCCCCGTCGAGAAGATCCTCGTCGAGGACGAGCAGGTGCGGGCCGTGCGGGTGGACGGCCGCGAGGTCGAGGTCGACGCCGCGGTCAGCACCGCGCCCCTCAGCATCCTCCCCCGGTTGGTCGAGGGCACCGACCGGCTCGACCGCTTCTCGGGCTTCCGGTTCCGGCCCATGGTGTTCGCGAACCTCCGCTTCGAGGGCCGGGGCCTGCTGCCCGACGTCGTCATGTGGGTGCCCGACCGGTCCTTCGAGACCTTCCGCCTCACCGAGGCGCCGCTCTCCATGCCGTGGCTGGCCCCCGAGGGCAAGACCATGATCACCGTCGACATCGGCACGGAGGTCGGCTCGGAGCTGTGGAACCTCGACGACGAGGTGGTCGGGGAGCGGTGCCTGGCGGAGCTGGAGCGCCTCGTGCCCGACGTCCGCCGGCGCTACCTGGGCTGCCGCGTGGTCAAGACCCCCATCGCCTACCCGGTGCTCGCCCTCGAGCACGAGGCCGCCCGCGCCGACTTCGCCGCGAACGGCACCGGGGTCGACGGCCTGTTCAGCATCGGCCGCAACGGGGAGTTCGCCCACATCCTCATGGAGGACATCTACTGGCGCACGCGCCGCGTGGTCGGCGACTGGGCCGAGGGACCCGTCCGGGCCCGGCCCGAGGTCGCGAAGACCGCCTGAGCGTCCGCTCGGCCGCCGTCCTGCGGGCGCCGGCCGGGACGCCGCCGAGGGCCGAGGCGGGTCGGGCGCGGCCCGTTCCCTAACCTTGGCCCGGCATGCTCGCCAACCTCGCCGTCTTCGCGGTCGCCTTCGCGGTGACGGTCGTGCTGACCCCGGTGGTGCGCCGCGTCGCCATCCGGGTCGGCGCGGTGGTGGCGCCGGACGAACGGCGGGTCCACACCCGGGCCACCGCGACCCTCGGGGGCGCGGCGATGTTCCTCGGCTTCCTCGCCGCGATGCTCGTGGCCTGGCAGTCGGGTCGCTTCGACGCCGTGTTCGAGGCCAGCACCGAGCCGCTCGGCGTCGTGATCGCGGCCGCGATCATCTTCGTGGTCGGGGTGATCGACGACTTCCGGGACGTCTCCGCCCCGGCCAAGCTCGCCGGGATGGTGCTCGCCGGCAGCGTGCTGTCGGTCGCCGGCGTGACCATCCTCTACTTCCGCATCCCGTTCGCCGACCTCGTGGTGCTGTCGCCGGACCTGTCCGCCCTGCTCACCGTGGTCTGGGTGGTGGGCATGGCCAACGCGGTGAACCTCATCGACGGCCTCGACGGCCTCGCCGCCGGCCTCGTGGCCATCGCGGCCGGCGCCTTCTTCCTGTACGGCGAGCGCCTGAACGACGTCGGGGTGCTCGAACCGGGCAACCTCGGCCCGCTGCTGGCGCTGATCACCGCCGGGGTGTGCCTCGGGTTCCTGCCGCACAACTTCAACCCGGCGCGCATCTTCATGGGCGACGGCGGGGCGCTCCTCCTCGGGCTGCTGATGGCGGCCTCGACCATCTCCGTGGGCGGCAGCTCCAGCGAGCCGTTCAGCGGGCAGGTGTACTTCTTCTTCGCCCCGCTGTTCATCCCGCTGTTCATCCTCGGGGTGCCGATCCTCGACACGCTCTTCGCCATCATCCGGCGGGCCACGAAGCGGGCCGGGGTGGCCGAGGCCGACAAGGAGCACCTGCACCACCGGCTCATGCGCCTCGGCCACGGCCAGCGCCGCAGCGTGCTGATCCTGTGGGCCTGGACCCTCGCCCTCTCGGTGTTCGTGCTCTACCCGACCTACACCGGCAAGGGCGACGCCCTGGTGCCCATCGGCGTGGTCGTGCTCGGGTTCGGCCTCTACGTGTTCTTCGGCTCGGGGGTCCAGCGGGCCGTCGGCCTGCTCCCGCCGGAGGACGAGGAACCCGGCGCCGAGGGCGCCGTGGCGTCCCCGCCGGCGGCGTCCCCGCCGGCGGTGCCCCTCAACCCGCCGGGGGCCGCGGCCGATGGGGAACCGAGCCCCGACGAGCCGCTGGCCGGCCCGGCGGTGGAGGCCGAACAGGACACGTGACGATCCCGCGACGGGGTCGCGGGAGGCGCTGGCAACAGTGGCAACACCAGCAACACGACCAACGCCAGTTTCGCTTTTCGGCGCCGGGTGTTACGGTCTCGTGACGGATTTTCGGACCCAGGGGTAGGCCTGTGCAGTTCTCACCTTCGCGATGGCGACGTGCCGCGGCTGCGGCGCCCCTGCTCGCCCTCGCCCTGGTCGCCACCCCGGTCTTCGCCGCCCGGGGCGACGACCCTCGCGCCGAGCGGGCCGAGGTGCAGCAGCGGCGGGCCGAGCTGGCCGGCCAGATCGACGTGCTCAACTCGGACCTCGCCGAGATCACCGCCGCCCTCGAGGCCATCGGCCGCAACGTGGAGGCCCAGCGGGCCCGCGTCGAGGACGCGCAGCGGGCCGCCAACCAGGCCCAGGCCGACGCCGACGCCGCCCGGGCCGAGGAGGAGGCGAAGCAGGTCGAGATCGCCACCCTGCAGGACCAGCAGGAGCAGCTCCTCGTCGACGCCTACATCAGCGAGGGCACCAACCAGGACAGCCTCGACGCCCTGTCGGGCTCCAGTCCCACCGAGGCCGCCGAGCGGCGGGCTCTGGTGGACATCACCGGCAACCGCAACGAGGACGTCGCCGACCTGCTCCAGGCCGCCCGCGAGGACCTCGCCGACGCCCGGGCCCGCGCCGAGGACGCCGCCCAGCGGGCCGAGGAGCACCGCGCCGAGGTCACCCAGCGCCTCGAGGAGCTCCGCGCCTCGCAGGACGAGCAGCGGGACCTGCAGCAACGGGCCGAGGAGCGCATCGACTCCGTCCGCGCCGCCGACGACGAGCTCGCCCTCGAGGAGTTCGGGCTGTCCGCCGAGATCGCCGAGGCGGAGCGGGCCGCCGCCGCCGAGGCGGCCGCCGCGGCCCGGGCCGCCGGCGTCGACATCTCCGGCAGCGGCAGCCAGGTCACCGTCGGCGGCATCACCGTGGACGCCTCCATCGCCCCCCAGCTCGAGGCCATGCTGAACGCCGCCCGCGCCGACGGCCTGGTGCTCACCGGCAGCGGCTGGCGCAGCAACGCCCGCCAGATCCAGCTGCGCACCATCAACGGCTGCCCCGACGTCTGGAACTCCTCGCCCTCGTCGTGCCGCGTGCCCACCGCCATCCCCGGCACCTCGAACCACGAGCGGGGCCTGGCCATCGACTTCGACAACTGCTCGTGGCGCGGCAGCGCCTGCTACATCTGGCTCGCGAACAACGCCAGCGGCTTCGGCTTCTACAACCTGCCGAGCGAGCCGTGGCACTGGAGCGTCAACGGCAAGTAGGCCGCTCCGGCGACGGGGGACCCGTCGCCGCCGCCCAGCGGAGCTGTCGCCCAACTTGCGGGGTCGGCGCGTCCCGACCTAGATTGCGAAAAGATTCACAAGCGGCGAAACTGGCCGTGGCGGCGCCGCCGGCGCCGCACCCCGATCGGAGGACCGGGCCCGCGTGGACCACAGCGAGCGGCGAGAACTGAACAACGGCTTCTCGACCGCCTTGGGCAAGGCGGTCGAGCTGGTCATCACGCCGCTCATCTTCGCGTTCGTGGGCCACCTGGTCGACTCCCGGCTCGGCATCGGCCCGTTCTTCGCGATCGCCCTCGGGGGCTTCGCCCTCGGTTACACGGCGTGGCGCATGTACCACGACTACGACGCGACGATGCGCGCCGAAGAGGATCGCATCCTGCGCCGCCGCTCCGACGAGGCGCCCGGCGCCCCGGGTGGGGCCGCATGAGCCCGGTCCTGCCGAACCCGCGCCCGGCGCCCGAGCCGGCCGACGCGTCGACCGCCGTGGCCACGGCCCCTGCCGAGGCCCCGCTCGAGGCGGAGGTGGCCGAGCCGGTCGAGGTCCTGAGCGTCGACGACATGCCCGCGGTCGAGCGCCAGCTCGCCCTGGACATGGTGCGCCACGGCCTGATCGTCACCCCGGTGCTGCTGCTCGTGTGCGGCGCCATCTGGGGCTGGGTCGGGGTGAGCTCCTGCGCCTACGGCCTCGTGCTCGTCTTCGCGAACTTCCTCCTCGCCGCCGGGATGCTCGGCTGGGCCGCCCGCCGCGGGTCGTCCGTACTCCTCGCCACCGCCCTCGGCGGCTTCCTGGTGCGCATGCTGCTTTTGGTGCTCGCCATCGCCGTCGTGAAAGATCAGACCTGGATCGAGATGGCGCCCCTCGGGGCCACGATCCTCGTCACCTACCTCGGGCTCCTGTTCTGGGAAACCCGCTACGTGTCCGCCTCGCTGGCCTTCCCGGGCCTCAAACCACGCACCAAAGGAGCTTGACGGGTGACCACCCTGCTCGCGCTCGACTTCCCTCCGGTCAGCCACGTCACCGAGTGGCCGGCCATCGCCCTCGAGGGCTCGCCCCTCGAGATCAACAAGGTCGTGATCCTCATGTGGGTCTCGGCGGCGCTGGCCTTCATCTTCATGTGGGCCGCCGGGCGCAACTTCCAGATGGTGCCGGGTCGCCTCCAGGGCGTCGGTGAGTCGTTCATCGAGTTCATCCAGAACGGCATCATCATGCAGACGATGGGCAAGGACGGGCTCGGCTACACGCCGTTCCTCGGCACCCTGTTCGTCTACGTCATGATCTGCAACGCCTGGGGCATCATCCCGGCGCTGCAGATGCCGGTGACCGCCCGCATCGCCCTGCCGGCGCTGCTGTCGATCATGGTGTGGCTGATCTTCAACATCGTCGGCGTGATCAAGAACGGCCTCGGCGGCTACCTGAAGTCGGTGCTCTTCCCGCCGGGCGTGCCGTGGCCGCTCTACGTCCTGGTGACCCCGATCGAGTTCGTCTCGGTCTTCTTCGTCCGGCCTCTCAGCCTCGCCGTGCGACTCTTCGCCAACATGCTGGCGGGCCACCTCCTGCTGGTCAGCTTCGCGGTGCTCACCAGCGCCATGTTCGAGTTCTTCCCCCTCGCCGCCATCCTCCCGGGTGCGGTGCTGATCGCCATGACCCTCTTCGAGGTGCTGGTGATCTTCCTGCAGGCCTACATCTTCACCATCCTCGCTGCCGTGTACATCGGTGGCGCCATCCACCCAGAGCACTAGGAGAACAACCGTGCTGCACATCCTCGCTGAGACTGCTCCCGGCGAACTCGAGGCAGGTCTCACCGCCATCGGCCGAGGCATCGTCTACGTCGGCGCTGCCGCCGGCCCCGGTGTCGGCATCGGCATCGTGGTGGGCAACGCCATCCAGGCCATGGCCCGCCAGCCCGAGTCGGCCGGCATGGTGCGCACCACCATGTTCCTCGGCATCGCGTTCACCGAGGCGCTCGCGCTGTTCGGCTTCGTGCTCGCCTTCATCATCTCGGGCTGACGCACATGCGACGAATCCTGCTGCTGTGCGCCGGGGTCGCTCTCGTGCTGCTCGGCCTCGCCAGCGGGGTGGGCACCGCCCACGCCGTCTCCGAGGACGAGCTCCGTGAGGAGTGCATCCACATCCTCGAAGAGGGTGGGACGGTGGACGAGTGCCACGAGGCGCCGAGCCCCATCCTGCCCGAGACCAACGAGATCATCTGGGGTGGCATCTCCTTCCTGGTGCTGCTCGGCCTGCTCTGGAAGTTCGGCTACCCGGCCATGACCAAGGGCCTCGACCAGCGCGCCGACCGCATCCGCAACGACCTCGAGACGGCCGACACGGCCAAGTCCGAGGCCACCGCGGAGCTGGCCCGCTACCAGGAGCAGCTCAAGGGGGCCCGTGAGGAGGCCACCCGCATGCGCGACGACGCCCGTGCGGAGATGGACGACTACAAGGCCCAGCGCCGCGCCGAGATCGACGCCGAGCTCGCCGCGTACCGCGAGCGCGCCAAGGCCGAGGCCGACGCGGCCAAGACGCAGGCCCTGGCCGACGTCCGGTCCGAGGTCGCGGCCCTCGCCATCGGTGCCGCCGAGCAGGTCGTCCAGAAGAGCCTCGACCGGGAGACCAACGTGGCCCTCGTCGAGAGCTACATCAACAGCGTGGACGCCCGGGGCTGATCGTGGCCGACCAGATCATCGACGCCTACGCGACGGCGTTCTACGGGGTGGCCTCCGCCCAGGAGGACGTCTCGGAGGTGGCTGACGAGCTGTTCCGGTTCGCCCGGGTGCTCGAGGCCAACGACGAGTTCCGCAACGCCCTGAGCGACCCCCACCTGCCGGCGGCCCGCCGCCAGCAGATCGTGGAGGACGTGCTCTCGGGCAAGGCCACCGACACCACCACGTCGTTGGTGTCGATGGTCGTCGGCACCGGACGCGGCCGCGACCTCGGTCGCATCATCGAGGCCTTCGTGGCCATGAGCGCCCACGCCGGCGACAAGGAGGTGGCCGAGGTCCGCTCGGCCATCGACCTCACCGAGGACCAGCGCACCCGTCTCGCGGCGGCGCTGGGCAAGGCCACCGGCAGGGCGGTCGAGGTGAAGGTCATCGTCGATCCGACCGTCCTCGGCGGCATCGTCACCCAGGTGGGGGACACCGTCATCGACGGCACGGTGCGCCACCGCCTCGAGCAGCTCCGCGAAGTTTTCTAGGCCGAACGCCTTCAAGCATCCGCCCCGTCGCCGGCGCCGCACCTGGCCGCCGGCCCCCCAGGACTCCCGAGGAAGAGGGAACCCGCCCCATGGCTGAACTCACCATCAACACCGCTGACATCACCGCTGCGCTCCAGAAGAACTTGGAGGGCTTCAGCCCCGAGCTCGAGATGAGCCAGGTGGGCCGCGTGCTCGAGGTCGGCGACGGCATCGCCACGGTGTCGGGCCTGCCCGACTGCGCCGTGAACGAGCTGCTCGCCTTCGAGCACGACACGGTCGGCCTCGCCCTGAACCTCGACGAGGACACCATCGGCGCCGTCATCCTCGGCGTGTCCGAGAAGGTGGCCGCCATCGAAGAGGGCTCCACGGTGCGTGCCACCGGGCAGATCCTCTCGGTGCCGGTGGGTGACGCGATGCTCGGTCGGGTCGTCAACGCCCTCGGTGAGCCCATCGACGGCAACGGCCCCATCGAGGGTGCCCAGACCCGCCGCATGGAGATCCAGGCTCCCGGCATCGCCGGCCGCCAGCCGGTGGCTGAGCCCCTCCAGACGGGCATCAAGTCCATCGACGCCATGACCCCCATCGGCCGGGGCCAGCGCGAGCTCGTCATCGGCGACCGCAAGACCGGCAAGACCACCGTCTGCATCGACACGATCCTGAACCAGAAGGGTCTGGGCGTGAAGTGCATCTACGTGGCCATCGGTCAGAAGGGCTCGACGATCGCCCAGACCGTCAACACCCTGCGTGAGCGCGGCGCCATGGAGTACACGGTCGTGGTGGCGGCCCCCGCCTCCGACCCGGCGCCGTTCAAGTACCTCGCCCCCTACGGCGGTTGCGCCATGGGCCAGCACTGGATGGACAACGGCGAGCACGCCCTCATCGTCTACGACGACCTCTCCAAGCAGGCCGAGGCCTACCGCCAGCTGGCCCTGCTGCTGCGCCGCCCGCCGGGTCGTGAGGCCTACCCGGGCGACGTCTTCTACCTGCACAGCCGCCTCCTCGAGCGCGCCGCCAAGCTCTCCGACGAGAACGGCGCCGGCTCGCTGACCGCTCTCCCGGTCATCGAGACCAAGGCCGGCGACGTCTCGGCCTACATCCCGACCAACGTGATCTCGATCACCGACGGCCAGGTGTACCTCCAGGACGACCTGTTCAAGTCGGGTGTGCGGCCCGCGGTCGACGTGGGCATCTCGGTGTCCCGCGTGGGCTCGGCCGCCCAGATCAAGGCCATGAAGGCGGTGTCCGGCACCCTGAAGCTCGACCTCGCCCAGTTCCGCGAGCTCGAGGCCTTCGCCACCTTCGGCTCCGAGCTCGACAAGGTGTCCGCCGCCCAGCTCGACCGCGGCTACCGCCTCACCGAGCTGCTCAAGCAGCCCCTGAACTCGCCCATGCCGGTCGAGGAGCAGGTGGTGTCCATCTTCGCCGGCACCAGCGGCTACCTCGACCGCATCCCCGTGGCCGACGTGCGTCGCTTCGAGGCCGAGCTGCTCGACCACATGCGCACCCGGCGCGCCGACCTCCTCGAGGCGATCCGCACCACCGGGGCGCTGCCCGACGACATGGACGCCGCGGTCCAGGAGTTCGTCAACACGTTCGAGACCAGCGACGGCACGTCGGCCGCCGACGTCCCGGGCATCGACGTGGACCTCGAGAACATCGGTGAGGCCGAGATCGAGCTCGCCGGCGGTCGCGAGGAAGCGACCCTGCCCGAGCTCGAGATCGACCGCGACGAGGACGAGGCCTAGCCCATGGCTGGTGGTCAGGAGCGGGTGCTCCGTCGCCGGATCAAGTCGGTCCAATCGACCAAGAAGATCACGCGCGCCATGGAGCTCATCGCGGCAACCCGCGTCGTGAAGGCCCAGGAGCGCGCCAACGCGGCGCGCCCCTACAGCCAGCAGATCACCAACGTGATCCTCGACCTGGTCGGCCTCGGCGCCCAGGCCGACCACCCGCTCCTGCGCGAGAACAACGGGTCCAACCGCTCGGCCTTCGTGGTCGTCACCTCGGACCGCGGGCTGTGCGGCGCCTACAACTCGGCGGTCATCCGTGCCGCCGAGCGTGAGCTCGTCGCCCGCAAGGCCGAGGGCACGGACTACGCGCTGATCCTGATCGGCAAGAAGGCCAACAGCTACTTCAAGTTCCGCAACTACGACATCGCGGCGTCGTTCTACGACCTCACCGACCGTCCCGACTACGAGGACGCCCGGGCGGTCTCCGAGGTCGTGCGCAACATGTTCGAGGCGGGCGACGTCGACACCGTCGACCTCGTGTACCAGCGCTTCCTCTCCGCGGGTTCTCAGGAGGTCGTCGTCCGGCGCTTCCTGCCCCTCGAGACCGAGGACCCGAACGCCGGCGAGCAGTCCGCCGAGATGCACGCCGCGATCGAGTTCGACCCGTCGCCCAACGTCATCCTCGACGAGTTGCTGCCCCGCTACGTGGAGGCCCGCCTCTTCGCCGCCCTGCTCGACGCCTCGGCGTCCGAGCACGCCGCGCGCCAGCGGGCCATGAAGGCGGCCACCGACAACGCCGAGGAGCTGATCATCAGCCTCTCGCGGGTCATGAACCGGGCCCGCCAGGACGCCATCACCGGCGAGATCATGGAGATCGTGGGCGGCGCCGAGGCCCTGCACCAGGGCCAGGGCGCCGACGGCCCCGCCATCCCCGCCGCACTGCTCGAACCCCCGTCTCTCGTCAACCGCTCAGCCTGAGGAGCCACCCTCCGCCATGACCATGACCGACACTGCCCCCGAGACCGAGCGCAAGGAGGGCCGCATCGTCACCATCGCCGGCCCGGTGGTCGACGTGGAGTTCCCCCGTGGGTCGCTCCCCGAGATCAACACCGCGCTGGAGATGACCCTCACCGTCGCCGGTGAGGAGATCGTCATCACCGCCGAGGTGGCCCAGCAGATCGGTGACGGCCGCGTCCGAGCCGTCTGCATGAAGCCGACCGACGGCCTCGTCCGCGGCACCGCCGTCCGCAACCTGGGCCGCGGCATCTCGATGCCCGTGGGCGACGTCACCCTCGGCCACGTGTGGAACGTGATCGGCGAGCCCCTCGACACCGGCGGCGAGCCCCTCGAGGGCATCACCGAGTACTGGCCCATCCACCGTGACGCCCCCGCCTTCGACACCCTCGAGCCCAAGGCGCTCGTGTTCGAGACGGGCATCAAGGTCATCGACCTGCTCACCCCCTACGTGCAGGGCGGCAAGATCGGCCTGTTCGGCGGCGCCGGCGTGGGCAAGACCGTGCTCATCCAGGAGATGATCAACCGTGTCGCCACCCAGCACGGTGGTGTGTCGGTGTTCGCCGGTGTGGGCGAGCGCACCCGTGAGGGCACCGACCTCTGGATCGAGATGCAGGAGTCCGGCGTCATCGAGAAGGCCGCCCTCATCTACGGCCAGATGGACGAGCCGCCGGGCGTGCGCCTGCGCGTCGCCCTGTCGGCCCTGACCGTGGCCGAGTACTTCCGTGACGTGCAGCAGCAGGACGTGCTGCTCTTCGTGGACAACATCTTCCGCTTCGTGCAGGCCGGCTCCGAGGTGTCCACCCTCCTCGGCCGCATGCCCTCGGCCGTGGGCTACCAGCCCACCCTGGCCGACGAGATGGGCGAGCTGCAGGAGCGCATCACCTCGACCCGGGGCCGCTCCATCACGTCGCTGCAGGCCGTGTACGTGCCCGCCGACGACTACACCGACCCCGCGCCGTTCACCACCTTCACCCACCTCGACGCCACCACCGAGCTCTCCCGCCAGATCGCCTCGCTGGGCATCTACCCGGCGGTGGACCCGCTGGCGTCGACCTCCACCATCCTCGCCCCCGAGGTCGTGGGCCAGCGCCACTACGACGTGGCCCGCCAGGTGCAGGAGGTGCTCCAGCGCTACAAGGAGCTCCAGGACATCATCGCCATCCTCGGCCTCGACGAGCTCTCCGAGGAGGACCGCGTCATCGTCGACCGGGCCCGCAAGGTGCAGCGCTTCCTCAGCCAGCCCTTCAACGTGGGCGAGGTCTTCACCGGGCTCAAGGGCGTCACCGTGCCCGTGGCCGACACCGTCGAGTCCTTCGCCCAGCTGGTCGAGGGCGAGCTCGACGACCTGCCCGAGCAGGCCTTCCTCAACGTCGGCGACGCCGACAGCGTGCGGGCCAAGGCCAAGCAGCTCCAGGAGGGGTGAGGCGATGCCCCTCCAGGTCGAGCTGGTGTCGCCCGAGCGGGTGCTCTTCGAGGGCGAGGCGGACCGCATCATCGCCCGCGCCCTCGGGTCGGGCGACTTCGCCGTCCTGCCCGGCCACGCCCCCTACCTGGCCGCCATCGCCACCCACCCCGTGCGGGTGATGCTGGCCGACGGCACCGAGGAGACCATCGCCGTACACGGCGGGTTCCTCTCGGTGGCCAACGACCGGGTGACCATCCTCTCCGACGTGGCCGAGCTCTCGAGCCACATCGACGAGGAGCGGGCGCGCCGGGCCAAGGAGCGGGCCGAGCAGGCCCTCGCCAAGGGCGACGACGCCGCCGCCGAGGCGGCGCTGCGCCGGGCCCACGTGCGCCTCGCCGTGGCCGGCGGCCTCACCACCGTCGGCTGACGGCTCGCCCTCTGCACTGACCGTCCTGGCTCCCGATCTCGGTGCCCTGGCACCGAAATCGGGAGCCAGTTCGCGTTGATCTGGGCGAAGCTGGCCCCATGCCTCGTCGCCGCTTCGCGGTCGCCCTGGTGGTCCCGGCGCCGGTCGCCACGGAGGTGGACGGGCTGCGCCGCGCCTGCGGTGACGCCAACCTGCGCAAGGTCACGCCCCACGTCACCCTGATCCCGCCCATCAACCTGCGGGAGGAGGACGTCCCCGCCGCCCTCGCGGTGGTGCGGGAGGCCGCGGCGGCGTGCGACCCCCTGCGGCTCGCCCTCGGGCCGGCCACGACCTTCGAGCCGGCCCGGTCCGTGCTCTACCTGGCGGTGGGCGGCCCCGACCTCGATCGGCTGACCGGCCTCCAGGCCGCGCTGGTGGCCGGTCCGATGGAGCGTCCGCCCCAGCACGAGGTCTTCGTCCCCCACGTGACCATCTCGATCGCCGCCGGGCCCGAGCGGGTCGCCGCCGGGATCGCGGCGCTGGCGGACTACCGGGCCGACGTGGTGGTCCCGCACGTCCACGTCCTGGAGAACGTCCGCGACGACGAGCTCGATCACCACGTCTGGCGCGCGGTCGCCGACGCCGCGTTGGGCGGGCGGGCGGTGGTGGGGCGCGGCGGCCTGGAGCTCGAGCTCACCGTGTCCTCGGCGGCCGAGCCGGACGTGGTGGCGTGGTCGCGCCCGCTCTGGGAGCGGGCCGACCGGGAGGACCTCGGCGCCACTGGCGAGGAGGCCACCATCGCCATCACCGCCCGTCGTGGCGACCAGGTCGTCGGTCTGCTGGAGGGCTGGTTCTGGGCCGACCTCGGCCACGTCGACGACCTCCTGGTCGACGAGAGCTGCCGCGGCGAGGGCGTCGGCCGCCACCTGCTCGCGCGCTTCGAGGCCGAGGCCCGGGCCCGTGGTTGCACCAGCCTGGCCCTGCGCACGCCGGAGGGTTCCAGGGCCGAGGGCTTCTACCGCCACCTCGGCTGGGAGCACGAGTCCACCCAGCACGCCTGGGTGTTCGGGAAGGACTTCCTCCACTTGCGCCGGCGCCTGAACTGAGCCCGGCGGCGGTGGGACGGCTCAGCGGAAGGGCTGGGGGCGGATCACGAGGAGCCAGGTCAGGACGCCGCTGAGGGCCACCAGGATGAGGGCGGCGACGGCCATCTCGGTCAGGAAGCCGTCCTCGGCCGCGTTCCAGATCCGCGTGGAGAGCGTCTCGATCCGGGTGGGCCGCAGCAGCAGCGTGGCCGGCAGCTCCTTCATGGTGGAGAGCAGCACGAGGCCCGCGCCCGCGAGCAGACCGGGGGCCATGAGGGGGAGGTCGATCGTGCGGAAGCGCCGCACCGGTCCGGCGCCGAGCATGGTGGCGGCGTCGCCGACGGCCCGCGAGACCCCGCCCACCGCGACCTGGGCCGCCCGCATCGACTGGGCGCCGAAGTGCACGACGTAGGCGAAGATCAACACGGGCAGGGTCTGGTAGAGCGAGCTCAGCACCGGCGTGTTCAGGACCCAGAACACCAGGGCGAGGGCCACCACGAGGCCCGGGATGGCGAAGCCGCTCACCACGAAGGTGTTGGCGGCGCCGCCGAGGCGGCTCCGGTAGCGGGTGGTCACGTAGGCCAGGGGCAGGACGACGGCGACGGCGACGGCGGCGGTCAACACGCCGATGCCGGCCGAGCTGAGCGTGGGTGCCACCGCGTCGCCGAGGTCCGCCGAGCCGCTGCCCGTGCCGGTCAGTCCCCGGATCGCCCAGTAGCCGAGGGTGACGACCGGCCCGAGGAGGGCGTTGCCGAGCACGACCAGGACCGCCACGAGGGCCGGGACGCGCCAGCGGCCGAGGGGGGTCACGAGGGCCCGGCCGGCGCCCATCGCCTCGGTCTGCACCGCCCGCCGACCGTTGGCCCGTTCGGCGCCGACCACGACGAGCGCCACCAGTGCCAGCACGAGCGCCAGGGCGAACGACTGGGCCCGGTCGAACAGCCGGTTGGCGAAGATCTGGGTGGTGAGCGTGTCGTAGCGGAGGAGCTTCACCGCGCCGAAGTCGCTGACCGTGTAGAGGAACACCAGCAGGCCGCCGGCCCAGATCGCACTCCGACACTGCGGGAGCACGATGGTGCGGACCACCGCCCACCGCCCGCGGCCGAGCAGCCGGCCGCTCTCCTCGAGCGACGGCGGGAGCTGGGCGAGGCGGGCCGCCACGGGGAGCAGGACGTAGGGGTAGGTGAACAGCGTGAGGACCAGCCAGGCGCCGGCGAAGCCGTGCACCGGCGGGAGCCAGCCGGCGGCGTCCTCGCCGACCACCTTCTCGACCAGGCCGCCGCGACCGAGGGCGGCGATCAGCGCAGCGGCGCCCACGAACGACGGGAACACGAGCGGCAGCGGCGCGAGCACGCGCCAGAGCCGCCGGAACGGCACGTCCGTGCGGACGACGAGCCAGGCCAGGGCGGTGCCGAGCGCCGCCGCGGTCAACGCCACGGTCGTGGCCAGGGCCACCGTGCGACCCAGGGCCTCGAGGGTGGAGGCGCTCGTCAGCTCGCCCCAGACGTCCGAGCCGAGCGTGACGTTGCGCCACACGATGTAGAGGAACGGCCAGGCGAAGACGAGCCCGGTGACCACCGAGACCACGACCAACGCCGTCGGCGCGGGCCGGCGCGATCGTCCCTCGTTCGTCACGGTGCCGTGCTCCCGGTGGTGGCGGACCTGGTGGACGCTCAGCCTTCGAGCCCGCTGTCTTCGATGAGCTCCCGCGTGCGCTCGAGGCCGCCGCCGAGCTCGTCGAGCTCGATGGTGTCCACGGCCAGCGAGTCGAGCGGCGGGAGGCCCTCGGCGGGCTCGACGCCGGCGGCCAGCGGGTACTCGAAGGTCTCCTCGCTGTAGAACTCCTGGGCTCCCTCGGACAGGAGGAAGTCGATCAGCGCGGTGGCGTCCTCCCGGCGGTCGCTGCTCTCGAGCACCGAGGCGGCGGTCACGATGAGGAGCGAGCCGATGTCACCGTCGGGGAAGGCGTGGTTCTCGCTCGGCACCGACGGGTCCTCGGCCTGGGCCCGCACGTTGTAGTAGTGGTTGACGAGACCCATCGGCACCTCGCCTCGGCCCACGGCCTCCACGATCGCGGTGTTGTTGGCGTACGTCGGGGCGTCGTTGTCGGCCATCCCCTCGAGCCACTCCTGGGCCGTGTCGTCGCCGAGCTCGCTGCGCATCGCGGTGACGAAGTCCTGGAACGAGGCGTTCTCGGGGGCGAGGGCCACGTCCCCCTCGTACTCGGGGTCGGTGAGGTCGAGGACCGAGTCGGGCAGGGTCTCGGGGTCGACGTCGTCGGTGTTGTAGACGAGCACCCGAACGCGGCCGGAGACGCCGACCCACCGGCCGTCCGACGCCTGGTTCTCGTCGGCCACCCGGTCGAGCGTCCCCGGGTCGAGCTCGGCGAGCAGGTCCTGCTGGTCAAGGAACCCGACCGCACCGGGACTCTGCGACAGGAACACGTCGGCGGGGGACTGGTCGCCCTCCTCGGCGATCAGGAGGGCGAGGTCGGTGGAGTCGCCGTACCGGACGTCGATGTCGATCCCCGTCTCCTCGGCGAACTCGACGAGCAGCGGCTCGATGATGTCCTCGCTGCGGCCGGAGTAGACGGTCAGGCGGTCCTCGCCGGCACACCCGCTGAGCAGGGTGGCGGCGACCACGACGGCGGCGGGGACGGCGACGGCGTTCAGGAGGGACATGACATCACGCTAGCCTGTGGGACCAGAAAGTGTAAAGGTCACCTAACACTGGCAGCAGGACGGCGCAGGGCCCCGGGGTCCCGTCGGCCGTCGACCGTGGAGGAGCAGCAGTGGACGACGAGGCACGACGCGCCGGCGTGGCGGTGGCCGAGGGGCGGCTGGCCTTCGGTGCGCAGGCGGTGCTCCGCGGCGCCGACCTCGTCGTCCCGGAGGGCTCGATCGTGGCCCTGCTCGGTCCGAGCGGCTGCGGGAAGACGACGCTGCTGCGCTCGATCGCCGGTCTCGAGCGCGTCGACGCCGGGGTCATCACCGTCGCCGGCGCCGTCGTCGACGATGCCGGCGCCGTCTTCGTCGCCCCCGAACGCCGCGGCGTCGGGATGGTCTTCCAGGACTGGGCCCTCTTCCCGCACCTGACCGTGGCCGAGAACGTGGGCTACGGCGTGCGCGACCGCGCCCGGCGGGCCGCGGCCGTCGAGGAGAACCTGGCGCGGGTGGGGCTCGCCGGCCTGGGCGATCGGCTGCCGGGCACCCTGTCGGGTGGCCAGAAGCAGCGGGTGGCCCTGGCCCGCGCGCTCGCCCCTGCGCCGGCGGTGCTGCTCCTCGACGAGCCGTTCTCGAACCTCGACCCCACCTTGCGCAACCAGCTCCGGGCCGAGGTCCGGACGCTGCTCGCCGGTCTCGGCGTGACCGCGGTGTTCGTCACCCACGACCAGGAGGAGGCCTTCGTGGTCGGCGACGAGGTCGCGGTGATGTCCGACGGGGTCATCGTCCAGCAGGCGCCACCGGCCGACGTCTACGCCACCCCCGCGACGCCCTGGCTGGCCTCGTTCGTGGGGGAGGCCAACCTGCTCCCCGGCGCGGCCGAGGGCACCACGGCGACGACCCCCGTCGGCCCCGTCGTCCTGCGGGAGGCCGCTCGCGGGGACGTCCAGGTCCTGGTGCGCCCCGAGGGCCTCACCCTCTCGGCGGGCGACGCCGGCACGGTCGAGTGGGTGGAGTTCCACGGCCACGACGTGCGCTACCGGGTCCGCCTCGACGACGCCACCACCGTCACCGCTCGGGCCCCCGGCGCGCCCCGCCACCACCCGGGCGACAGGGTCGTCGTCGAGGTGGACCCGTCGCCCACCGTTGCCTGGCCGTCCGACCGAGCGATGGTGGCGCCTGACCGCTAGTCCCTCGGCCAGTGAGCGTTGGCCCCCGCCGCCGACGACGTGGGGACGTGCTACCCGCCGGGCTCCCACAGCGTCGTGGCGTAGCTCTCCTCGAGCGACTGGTCGATCAGTTCGGCGGGGACCTCGTGGAGGCCGGGGATCTGGTCGCGGATGATGCAGCCGAGGGTGGGCAGCGTGGCCCGGTCGGGCCAGGAGGCCGGGTTCCACAGCTCGCTGCGCCGGAAGGCCTTGGCGCAGTGCATGTACTGCTGGGTCACGGAGACGCCGATGGCCGCCTTGGGACGCCGGTCCTTGACCGCACAGGCGTCGAGGACGGCCGCGTCGGTGGTGATGCACGCTCGGCCGTTGACCCGCAGTGTCTCGTCCACCCCGGGGACGAGGAACAGCAGGCCGACCCCGGAGCCCGCCACGATGTTCGTGATCGAGTCGAGCAGGTTGTTGCCGGCCAGGTCGGGGATCGCCAGACGGTGGTCGTCGAGCACGACGACGAACCCCGGCGGACCGCCCTTGGGTGACACGTCACCGGTGCCGTCGGGCGACGCCGTCCCCACGAGGACGAACGGCGACGCGGTCATGAACGTGCGGGCATGATCGTCGATCTCAGTCTGGATCTTGTCGACCGTGCTCCCCGGCATCCGGTAGAGCGAGCGCAGCTCGGACTCCGTGGTGATGACCGCGTCGAAGTCGTGGTCGACCATGGCGGGACGGTAGCCCAGGCCGCGTCAGCGGGGGGTGGCGTCGGGGAGGCCGCCGTCGACCGGCAGGGTGGCACCGGTCGTGGGCGTGGGGCGCTGCAGGAACCAGCTGACGGCGCGGGCCACGTGGGTGGCGGTGATGCGGGCCTTCAGGAGGTTGCGGTCCTGGTAGTAGGCCTCGAGGCCCTCGGCGTCGAGGCCCCGTGCCTTCATGCGGCCGGGGCCGACCTCGGCCCACAGGCCCGACGGGCGGTCCTCGTGGGAGAACACGGCATCCGGGGCCACCATGTTCACCCGCACGTCGGCGGGCGCCAGCTCGAGGGTGGCGATGCGGGCCAGTTGGTGGGCGGCGGCCTTGGTGGCGCTGTAGGCCCCGAACCCGGCGCCCGGGGCGAAGACGTTCTTGGTCGAGACCAGGACGACGTCGCCGCCGGTGCCCTGGTGGGCGAAGTGGTTCGCGGCCTCCCGGAGCAGCAGGAGGGTGCCGTCGACGTTGACCCGCTCGAGCCGGCGGAAGGCGTCGAGGTCCATCTCCGCCAACGAGGAGACGTGGGCCAGGCCGGCGTTGACCACCACCCCGTCGACGCCGCCCCACCGCCGGCTCACCGCCGCGAAGGCCTCCGCGACCGACGCCGGGTCGGTGACGTCGAGGGGGACGCCGAGGGCCCGACCGGGGCCCTGGCCGTCGAGGGTCGCCACGAGGGTCTCCAGCGGCTCGCCCGCGAGGTCCGTGGCCACGACGTGGGCGCCGTCGGCCAGCAGACCGTCGCAGATGCCCGAGCCGATCGCACCGGCGGCGCCGGTGACGAGCACGACCTGGCCGGCCAGTGGCGCGTCCACGGCGGCCCGCAGCTTGGCGTGCTGCAGCGGCCGGTGCTCCATGTCGAAGAGGTGGTCGTCGGGCACGGACTCGTAGGTGCCGCCCATGGCCGCGACCACGGTCTTGGCCCGCACGGTCTGGCGGGCGATGTCGGCCACGATGCGCGCGTCGGCGGCGTCCTGGCCGGCGCACAGCAGGCCCACGCCGGGAACGGCCACGATGCGGGGCGAGGGCTCGAACGGCGTGACGTCGGCGGGCAGGCGGTCCCGGTGGCGCTGGACGTAGGCGGCGTAGCGCATCGTCCAGGCGTCGAGGGCGTCGGCCACCGCATCGCCCAGGGCCTCGTCGCCGGCGAGGGTGTCGGGCCCGAGCTCGAGCCACGCCGGCAGCGGCCGGGTGCGGATGAGGTGGTCGGTGGTGAGCGGCGGGGTCACGAGGCGCTCCTCCGCGCCCGGCGCGCCCAGGGCGGCGACCACGTCGGGGTCGGTGACGACCTCCAGCACGACCCGGCGGTAGGGCCGGTCGGGGTCGCCGGTGCGGCGGGCCAGCGCCCCGCGCACGACGGGGGCGACCCGGGCCAGCGCAGCGGCGCCCGCCCCCTCGTTCTGGGACCACGCGGACGGCGTGGATGCCTCCAGCGTGGTCCCGGAACGGGATGCGGCGAACGCCTCGGCACGGGTCACGAGGTCGACCATGCGCTCGTAGGACTCCTGCGCGGTGTCCCCCCAGGTCATGACGCCGTGCTTGAGCCAGACCATGCCGACGGCGTCGGGCTGGGCCGCGAGCCCGTCGGCGACCGCGTGGGCCAACTCGAAGCCGGGGAACACGTAGGGAACGACGATGACGTCGGCGCCCATCGCCGCGCGGACGAGGGCCTCGCCGCCGGTCTGGTTGGAGAGGGCCAGCACCGCGTCGGCGTGGGTGTGGTCGACGTAGCGGTGGGGGACCACCGCGTGCACCGGGGTCTCGATCGACGGCGTGGGGGCGGCGTGGTCGAGCAGGGCCAGCCGGAGCTCGTTGACGATCGCAGCGTCGTCGAGCTCGTCGAAGGCCCGGAGGCGCCGCACCGGGTCGAGTCGGACGGGCACGTGGCCCTCCGGGGGCACCGTGGCCAGGTCGTAGCCCGATGCCTTGATGGCGATGACCTCGAGCGGGTCGCCGTAGCGGTCGGTGACGGTGCGCTTCACCGACGTGTTGCCGCCGCCGTGCAGGACGAGCGCGGGGTCGCCGCCCAGCAGGCGGCTCGTGTAGGTCCGCAGGGCGAGGTCCTCGCCGTGCTCGGCCCCCCAGCGCTCGACCGCCGCGGCGGCGTCGGCGTCGGACCACTGGCTCTCCATGGCGTCCCCCCGGGTCGGTCAGCCCGCGAGGGCCGAGAGCATGAAGCGGGCGTTGGCGTCGGGGTCGACCCCGTCGAAGACCGCGCTGCCGGTGACGATGAGGTCGGCACCGGTGGCGGCCACCTCGCCGATGTTGTCCCGGGTGACGCCGCCGTCCACCCCCACGAGCACGTCCCGCCCGGAGGTGGCGATCAGGGCGCGGAGCTCGGCGACCCGGTCGGGCGTCGGGTCGCCGAAGCGCTGCCCGCCCCACCCCGGGTCGACCGCGAGGACGAGCACGTAGTCGGCCAGGTCGAGCACGGGCTCGACCGCCGCGACCGGCGTGCCGGGCAGCAGGGCGACCCCACGAGCCACGCCTCGACCAGGGTCGTTGGCGTTCTCGAGGTTGCCGAGCTCCACCAGCACCCGCCGCACGTAGCGGTCGGACTCGAGGTGCACGGTCACGAGGTCGGCGCCCGCGGCCACGTAGTCCGCGACCTTGGCGAGCGGCGCCTCGATCATCAGGTGGACGTCTTTGACCATCGACGTCCGCAGCGCCTTGACGATGGGCGGCCCGACGGTCGTCATCGGGCAGAAGCACCCGTCCATCACGTCGACGTGCACCACGCCGACGCCGGTGCCCTCCAGGAGGGCCATCTCCTCGCCGAGCCGGGTGAGGTCGGCGGTGAGCATGCCCACGCTGACCGTGGGCGCGAGGGCCCGCAGGCGCTCGACGACGGTGCCGCCGGTCGCCTGGTCCCCGTCGGTCACGCCGCCGCCACCCGCCTGGCCCTCAGCCCTCGTGGGCGAGGGTCTGGTAGAGCTCGAAGGCCTCGGCCGGCTTGACGTCCTCGTGCACGACCTTGCGCACGGCCTGGATCATGGCCACGGGGTGGTCGGCCTGGAAGATGTTGCGGCCCATGTCGACGCCGGCGGCGCCCTCCTGGACGGCCTTGTAGGCCAGTTCGAGGGCGTCGAGCTCCGGGATCTTCTTGCCGCCGGCGATCACGATGGGCACCGGGCAGCCCGCGGTGATCGTCTCGAACTCCTCCTCGACGTAGTACGTCTTGATGTACGTGGCGCCGAGCTCGGCGCACATGCGGGTGGCGAGGCGGAAGTACTGCGGGGTGCGGGCCATCTCCTTGCCCACCGCGGTGACCGCGAGGGTGGCGATGCCGGCGGCGTTGCCCATGTCCACGAGGCGGGTCATGTTGTGGATCGACTGCGTCTCGTGCTCGCTGCCGATGAACACCTGCACGGCCATGGCCGCGACGTTGAGGCGCACCGCCTCCTCGACCGAGACGGCGAGCTGCTCGTCGGAGAGCTCGCGGAGGATCGACGGGCCCCCGGAGGCCCGCAGCACGATGCCCCGCGTGTAGGTCGGGGGGATGACCGTGCGCAGGATGCCGCGGGTGAGCATCAGGGTGTCCGCGTAGGGGGTGAGGGGGACGATGTCGAGGTCGACCCGCTCGAGGCCGCTGGTGGGGCCGAGGAAGTAGCCGTGGTCGAACGCCAGCATCACGGTGCGCCCGGAGGAGGCGTCGAAGATGTTGGCGAGGCGGTTCTTGAGCCCCCAGTCGAGGTTGTTCGAGCCCTTGAGGAAGAACGGCTCGTTGGGTGCGGGCACCTCGGCCTTGAAGTCCTTCGCCTGCGTGGTGTCCTCGTCGGCCATCGGGGCCCCTTTGCTCGTGGCGTGCGGTGGTGGCGGTGCGGTGTGGTGCTGGGCGGTCGGGCGGCGCGTCGCCGCCGGCCGGCCCGGTCAGTCGAAGTTGACGGTGGCGTACTGGCGCAGCTTGTCGAGGCGGTGGCGGGCGTTCACCATGCGCACCGTCCCCGACTTGGAGCGCATCACCAGCGACTGGGTGCTGGCGCCGTTGGCGTCGTAGTGGACGCCCTTGAGCAGCTCGCCGTCGGTGATGCCGGTCGCGGCGAAGAAGCAGTTGTCGCCGGCGACGAGGTCGTCCTGGGTGAGCACCTTGTCGAGGTCGTAGCCCTGCTCGAGGGCGGCGCTGCGCTCCTCGTCGTTGCGGGCGTACAGGATGCCCTGGAGCTCACCGTCCATGGCCTTGAGGGCGGCGGCGGTGATGACGCCCTCGGGGGTGCCGCCGATGCCGAAGAGGATGTCGGCGCCGGAGTCCGGCCAGGCGGTGGAGATGCCGCCCACGACGTCGCCGTCCTGGATGAGGCGGATGCGGGCGCCGGCCTCGCGGATCTCGTCGACGATGTCCTTGTGGCGGTCGCGGTCGAGGACCACGGCGGTGACGTCCCGGACGGGCGAGCCCTTGGCCTCGGCCACGGCCTTCAGGTTGTCGGTGACCGAGGCGCGGATGTCGACCTTGCCCTTGGCGGCCGGGCCGACCGCCATCTTGTGCATGTAGACGCACGGCCCGGGGTTGAACATCGAGCCCCGCTCGGAGACCGCGATGACCGCGATGGCGTTGCCCCGGCCCTGCGAGGTGAGGGTGGTGCCGTCGATCGGGTCGACCGCGATGTCGGTGGCCGGCGGGGTGCCGTCGCCCACGGCCTCGCCGTTGAAGAGCATGGGTGCCTCGTCCTTCTCGCCCTCGCCGATCACGACGATCCCGTCCATGGGGACGGTGGTGAGGAGGGCCCGCATGGCGTCGACCGCAGCCCCGTCGGCGCCCTCCTTGTCGCCCCGGCCCATCCAGCGGGAGGCGGCCAGCGCGGCGGACTCGGTGACCCGCACGAGCTCGAGGGCGAGGTTGCGGTCGGGGACCTCAGACACGGCGTTCATCGTGGTGACGTTAGAGGACACCGCCGCGGCCCGGAAAGACGTGGTGGCCGTGGGCGGCGGGACCGGGGAGGCCCAGCCTGGGCACCGGGGCGGTGACGGTCGTACGATCCGCCGGATGGCTGAGGACCAGGACGAGGGCGGCGCCGGCGGCGAGGACGAGCGCGACGGGGAGGACCCCGGTGACGGGGTCGTCGACGCCGCGCCCGACCCCGGCGCGGCGGAGGACGAGGGCGACGACGAGGGCGGCGACGAGGGCGAGCCGGACGGCACGCCCGCCGCGTCGCCCTACGACGCCGTGCTCGACGACGAGGACGACGAGGACGCCGACGGGGACGGCGAGGACGACGACGAGATCGTCTACGAGCTCGACGACTGGTCGGGTGAGTCCCGCCTGCTGGCCGACGGCCTGCTCGAGAACGCCGGCATCGCCCGGGTCTGGCAGGGCGGCACCCTCGTGGTGCGGGCCGAGGACGAGGACGCGGTCGACGAGATCGTCGACAACGTCGACGCCATGGCCACGCCGGCGCTCGACCCGGACGCGGCCAAGATCGCCTACGAGGTGGCGGACTGGACCGACGCGCAGCGCACCGGGCTGGCCCACCGCCTCGGTGACGCGGGCATCCCCTACGAGTGGGACGAGCAGGGCGACCTGCTGGTGCTCGAGGAGGATGAGGCCCGCGTCGAGGAGCTCTTCGACTCGATCGAGTCGCCCGACGAGCTCGACGCCGGCCTCGAGGAGGAGGACGACGGCGGCCTCGCCGCCCAGGAGGTGCTCTCCGACCTGTTCGTCTCGTCCGACCGGCTGATGCACGACGCCCGCGACGCCGACGGCGTGCTCACCTTCGTGGACGCCGCCGCCCGCGCCCGCACCCTCTCGCTGCCCTTCGGCTTCGAGCGGGGCATCTGGGACGAGATCGTGGCTCGGGCGGGCGCGCTGGCGGGCGACTTCGAGAACGACGTCGAGGACGACGACCTCATCGTCGAGCGGGCGAGCGAGCTGCGCAACCTGCTCCGCGGGTACGTCTGACGGCCCGCCGTCCGACCCGGGCGGTCGGCGGGGGCGCCGGTAGCGTGCGGTGGTGGTCCTGGCCGAGCTGGAGATCTTCCACTCGCGCCCGATCGCGCCGACGCGGCGGGTGGCCCTCGGCCGGCGCGACCTGCCCACGCACCCGGCTCCGGGCTTCGGCGGCGTGCTCCTCGGCGGCATCGCCGCCCACGCCGCGAGCGAGCTCGACCCGGACCTCGTCCCCGACCTCAACCGCCTGATCGTCCAACTGGAGGAGGGGCGGCGCATCCCCCAGCCCCGGCTGCGCTACCGCTACCAGACCGACCGGATCGGCCTCACCCGCAGCACGCACAAGCTCGTCGGCGACGGCGAGCGCATGGAGTTCGAGTTCGACGACCGGGGCGCGCCCGCCCAGTACGTGCTCGGCGCGGTCTACGCCGCCGGCGAGCTCGACCCGGTCGAACGGCGCTCGGCCATGGCCGCCATCCGCAAGGGCCTGCGCTGGTACGGCGACATCGGCCCCGCCCTCATCGCCCACCTCTCGGGCACCCAGGGCGCCCGGACGCTGTCGCCGGCGGCCTTCGAGGACCCGGTGCGCTGGGCCCTCGACCTGCTGGGCTTCACCGCCGGCGCCGACCCGGGCCCCTTCCGCCCCGAGCGGTCGGACGTGCAGCGGCGCTTCCGCGAGCTGCTGCGCCAGGCCCACCCCGACCACGGCGCCGACTCCGACGGCGCCGCCCAGCGCATCGCCGACCTCGCCGAGGCCCGCCGCATACTCCTTGCTTGATCCCTCCTTCGTCGGGATGGCTTCGCCATCCGGTTCGCCGGCGCCGCGGCTCCGCTCCGCCTGACACTGGCTCCTCCTTCGTCGGAGCGCCTTCGGCATCCGGTTCGTCGGCGCCGCTGCCCGCCTCCGGCGGTCAACCGCAGGGTGGCCGTCCTCGGTCGGAGCGTCGGCCTCCGTCGGAGCGTCGGACTTCGGTTCGTCGGGGCTGGCGGCTCCGCTACCCGTCGCGGACATCGATCCCCGGTGCACGTTCGCCCCTAGAGTCCGGGCGATGACGCCGACGGGGATGTTCCTGACGCCGGGGGCGGGGAGCGGGCGGGACCACCCGACGCTCGTGGCGCTGGAGGAGGCGCTGGCGCCGCTGCCGGTGGCCCGGGTCGACTTCCCCTACCGCCGTGAGGGGCGCAAGGCCCCCGACCGCGCCCCGAAGCTCGTGGCCTTCACCCGGGAGGAGGCGGCCGTGGTCGCCGCCGACCTCGGGGTCGACGCCGCCGGGCTCGTCTTCGGCGGGCGCTCCATGGGTGGGCGCATCTGCTCGATGGCGGTCGCCGAGGGGATGCCGGCCGCGGGTCTGGTCCTCATCTCGTACCCGCTGCACCCGCCGGGCAAGCCCGAGAGGCTGCGGATCGAGCACCTGCCGCAGCTCGACCTGCCCTGCCTGTTCCTCTCGGGCACGAAGGACCCGTTCGGCACCCCCGACGAGTTCGCCGAGCACCTCGCCGCCATCCCCGGCCCGGTCACCACGGTCTGGCTCGAAGGCGGCCGCCACGACCTGAAGGGCCAGGACCCCGCCATCGTCGCCGCCGTCCAGGCGTGGCTCCCCACCCTGGGCTGATCCCTCCGGCCGCCGGCACGGGCGGGATCAGACGATGGTGACGGGGACGCCGAGGGGTAGCACGGGGACGAGCTGCTCGATGTCGGCGTTGTGCATCCGGATGCAGCCGTGGCTGACCTCGGTGCCGATGGACGCGTCGTCGTTGGTGCCGTGGATGCCGAGCTGGCCCGGGCCGCCCGAGAAGCTCTCCAGCACCTCGGAGAACGCCGACAGGCCGTAGGCGTAGGTCCCGTAGACCGAGTTCGGGTCGGGCGGCTGCAACAGCGAGGTCGTGTAGTACGTGCCGCCCGGGGTCGGCGTGTTGTCGGCGGCGACGCCGACGGGGGCGTCGAGGATCACCTCGTCGCCCTGGAACACGGTGATGGTGAACGCGGCGAGGTCCACGGTGATGTGGAAGTCGTGCACCGAGACGGCGACCGCGTCCCGGTCGATCCAGCCGGTGCTGCCGTTCGGGCGCTCGGGGAGCTCGACCTGCAGGCGGTCGCCCTCCTCCCCGATCACGACGAACGTCAGGGGCACGCCGGGGCCCTCGGGGGCGGTGACCTGGTGCGACGGCTCGGCGGCGTCGGGTGCGTCGAACACGTCGAGGGTCGACTCGGGCGTGGTCGCCACGGTGGTGAGGTCCGGATCGACGGTCGTCGTGGTGGCGGGCGCCGACGTCGCCGTGCTCGCCGGCGGGACGGCCGCGTCCCCGCCGTCCGCGCCGCCGCCACTGCCGCAGCCGGTCAGGCCCAGCACGACCGTGAGCACGAGCGCCACGGTCGTCGCCGTGACGACCGGCCGGCGGCGTCGGCGGCGGAGGTCGGGGCGCATCGGCGGCGATGGTACCGGTGGGCCCCCGGCCGGCCGCCTCAGGGGCCGGCGGTGGCGGTGGCGTCTCCCGGGGGCACGGGCGGCACCCGGTCCTCCGGGTTGATCTCCTCGAGCTCGAGGTGCGCGGTCTCCGGGTAGGCCGTGATGACGAGCACCGCGAGGATCGCCGGCCCGACCGCCAGGAGGGCCATGGCCGGCCCGAACATGCCGAAGCGGTCGGCGAGGCTGCCGGCGAGCAGCAGGCCGACGGAGCTGCCGACCACGCCGACGGCCGAGATGATGCCGTTCGTCCGTCCCCGGCTCGTGGTGGGGAACAGCTCCGGGCCGTAGACGCCGAGGGCGGGGACCGCGGCGGCGCCGACGATCGACCCCACCGCGGACGCCGCCCACAGCGCCCAGCCGGCGGAGACGTACATCACGACCGTCAGCCCCACGCCGCCGGCCACGGCTACCGCACCCACGATGCGCCGTCCCCGGAGGTCGGCGAGGCGCCCGCCGAGCAGGACGCCGATCCCGCCGGGGGTCGACGTGGCCAGGGTGAACAACGTGATCTGCAGGGCGGTGAAGCCGTGCTCGCTGCGGAGGAACTCGTTCTGGAACTGCGAGGCGGGCGCCGTGAAGATCGCGAGCAGGAACCCCGACGCCGCCAGCAGGACCACCCGGCGGGTGTGGGGCTTGGCCGGGGCCCGTTCGTGCGCGACCTCGTAGCGGTGGCTCTCCGGCAGGGTCCGCCCCACGTGCCAGGCGAGGGCGATGCCGAGCACGGGGATCACGTAGAGGATGCGCCACGCCGACACGCCGAGGTCGGCCAGGGGCAGGAACCAGACCGCCATGCCGGCGCCCAGCGCGGCGGTCATGGCCAGCACGCTGATGGCGTAGGCCCGGGACCCCGCCGGCATCTCCTCGGCGGCGACGACCGCGACCAGCAGGGCCAACGCCGTGGCGAAGCCGCGGGCGACGGTCTGGGTGCCGCCGAGCCAAAGGAGGTTCGGGGCGAACGCGCCGACCATGGTGGCCGCGCACCCGGCGATCGCCGAGAAGATGAGCATGCGCCGGCGGCCCCGCCGGTCGGCGAGCGCCATCACCGCGAGCGAGAACACGATGCCGATGCGCACGGCGGCGAGTGCGGTGCCCTGGGCCCGGTCGTCGGCGCCGAACTCGTCGGCCGCGAAGGTGATGGTCTGGGTGATGAGCGTGCCGAGGTAGCCGCTGATCATCACCAGCGCGCAGAGCATCCCGAGCACGGACGCCTCGCGGGGCCCGAGTCGGTCGGGAGGTGACCACCAGGGGGAGGAGCCGGCCTCCCGCCGGTGCCGGAGCGAGCGCTTGACCAGGGGGTTGAACAGCACCCGCCAGGCCCCGATGGTCAGCTCGAAGTCGGTGGTCTCGGTCACGACCAGCGTGCCGTCGGCCTCGGTGGCCTCCTCGAGGCGGCGGTGGTACCGGCCGAACGGCCCGCCGACCGCCACGAAGCCGCCGTCGGGGTCGGGCGCCTCCAGCACCACGTCGGCGCGCGGGGCGCGGAGCTCGTCCAGGACCGCCCGGTCCCCGTCCGGGCCGAAGCGGTGGATCGTCACGACCTGCTTCGGCGCCACCGCCGGAAAGTAGCGTGGGGGGATGCGTCTGGTGGTCCGCCCGAGCGGCCCCCTGTCCGGGGTGGTCCCGATCAGTGGGGCCAAGAACTCGGTCTTGAAGATCATGGCGGCCACCACGCTGGCCAGCGGCACCTACACCCTGCGCAACGTCCCGGACATCGCCGACGTCACGTGGATGGGCGAGCTCCTCTGCGAGATGGGCATGACCGTGCGCCACGAGGACCACGTCCTGACCATCGAGTCGCCCGCCGACCTGGTGCCCGAGGCCCCCTACGAGCTGGTCGAGCGCATGCGTGCCAGCATCGTCGTCCTCGGCCCGCTGGTCGCCCGGTTCGGGCGCGCCCGGGTGGCCCTGCCGGGCGGCGACGACTTCGGCCCGCGTCCGATCGACATGCACCTCCGGGCCCTCGAGGCGCTCGGCGCCGAGTGCCGCACCGAGCACGGCTACATCGAGGCCCGGGCCGATCGGCTGCTGGGCACGCGGATCCTGCTCGACTTCCCGAGCGTCGGCGCCACCGAGAACGCGCTCATGGCCGCGGTGCTGGCCAAGGGCACCACCGTCATCGACAACGCCGCCCGCGAGCCCGAGATCGCCGACCTCGCCTCCTGCCTCAACCGCATGGGCGCCCAGATCCTCGGGGCCGGCACGTCGACCATCACGGTCGAGGGCGTCGACGAGCTCATGCCGGTCGAGCACACGGTCGTCCCCGACCGCATCGAGGCCGCCACCTACCTCGCCGCCGTCGGTGTGGCGGGCGGTGAGATCACCGTCGCCGGCGCCCGCCCCGACCACATGACCATGCTCGTCCAGAAGCTCGGCGAGATGGGCATCCGGATCTCACCCGACCCCGAGGGGCTCTGGGCCATGCGCTCGAAGCGCCTGCACTCGGTCGACATCTCGACGCTGCCGTACCCGGGGCTCGCGACCGACTACAAGCCGTTGCTCGTCGCCCTGCTGGCCTTCGCCGACGGGGTGGGCATCGTCACCGAGAACCTCTTCACCGGCCGCTTCCGCTACATCGACGAGCTGGTGCGCATGGGCGCCGACATCCGCACCGAGGGCCACCACGCCGTCGTGCGCGGCCAGGAGCGCCTCTCCGGCGCACCGGTGCGGGCGCCCGACATCCGCGCCGGCGCCGCGCTGGCGGTCGCGGCGCTCGGCGCCGAGGGCGAGACCGTCGTCAGCGGGGCCGAGCACATCGACCGGGGCTACGAGCACTTCGTCGACAAGCTGACCGCGATCGGCGCCGACATCGAGCGCCTGGACTGACCGGCGCCCTCAGTCGGGGGGCGGGCCGGCGTCTCGCTCCCGCTGGAGACGGGCCGCCTTGCGGTTGGCCATCCAGAGGACCCAGGCGAAGAAGGCGATGGGGACAGCCACCACGAGGGCCTCGTCCCAGCCGCCCTGGTGCGCCAGGATCATCGCCGACATCCCGCCCGATGGTACGCGGGTGCCCTCCCGGTACCGACCTCGGGCCGCACCGGGCCGATCGGGCGGATCGGGAACAGCGACGGGCCGATCCGGGTTTGCACGGGCATGACCGGTAGAATGGCCACCGTGGAGGAGCAGGCGACCACCGAGGGGGCGACGGGCACCGTCGTCGTCGACGCCGAGATGGAGCAGCGGCTGCGCGACACCATCGAGGCCATCCGCCCGGCGGTCCAGGCCGACGGTGGCGACCTCTTCTTCCACGGCATCGACGACCGCGGCGTGGTCACCGTCGAGCTCGTGGGGGCCTGCGTGAGCTGCCCGGCGTCGACGCTGACCCTCAAGGCCGGCGTCGAACGCATCCTGAAGGACCGGGTGCCGGGCGTGACGAGCGTGATCAGCCTCGGCGAGAACGACGAGACCGTCGTCTCGCTCTGAACCACCGTCCGGCCGTCGGCGGCTCCGGGCCGGTCAGTTGGCGATGACCCTCAGCAGCGCGACGTCGCGGGGATCGTCCGGGCCCTTGCGGTTGATGGTCACCTTGAGCCGGCACTGGTACACCGCACCTTCCGGCGCAGATGGCTTCGCCTTGATCTCCACCCGGTACGTCTCGGTCTGACCCGGGTTGCGGCCGACGCTGAGCACGCCGTTGGCGATCGACTGGGTCACGTCGATGTCCGGACTGCCTGGCAGGAAGTACCGGACCCTGAAGAAGGTGTTGCCGGAACAGCCGTCCGGCGTGAGGGCTCGGACATCATCCGAGTCGTTCTGCATGATGAAGAGGAAGTTGGCGGTGCGCCCCCGGACCACCCCTCGCACACGGGTCTGGTTGAGGCCGGTGTGGTTGTAGACGTTTGCCCCCGCGACGCCGGTGCCGTTGGCCTTCGCCACCATCGCGTCCGGTTGGATGACCACCACTTCCGGCGCCTGAGCGCCGGCCGGCGGGACCGTCGCCAGTGCGCCGGCGACGAGCACCGCGCCGATCAGTGCCGCCAGCGTCCGTCGCTTCGTGCCCGCTCGGTCCATGACCCGTCCCCCCGTCGCCGGTGGCACGAGCGTACGGCACGGCCGCTCACCGCGCTGGGCGGGGAGGGCGGCGTGGCGCCGCCGCCGCCTACCCTCGGGCCGTCATGACCCGCCACCCCGCCAAGCTCCTCGCCGCGGCCCGTGAGGGCAACCGGGCCGCGCTGGCCCGGCTGCTGTCCATGGTGGAGCGCGGCGGCGCCGACGCCCGCGAGGTCGGGCGCCTCACGCACGGCCTCGGCGGCTCGGCCCGCACGATCGGGCTCACCGGGGCGCCCGGGGCGGGCAAGTCGACCCTGACCAGCGCCCTCGTCGCCGCCATCCGCCGCGACGACCTCGACGTGGCGGTGCTGGCCATCGACCCGTCCTCGCCGTTCTCGGGCGGCGCCATCCTCGGCGATCGGGTGCGCATGGGCGAGCACGCCCTCGACGAGCGCGTGTTCATCCGCTCGATGGCGACCCGAGGCCACCTGGGCGGGCTCGCCCTGGCCACGCCCGAGGCGATCCGGGTGCTCGACGCCACCGGCCACGAGCGCATCCTCGTGGAGACCGTCGGCGTGGGGCAGGTGGAGGTCGAGGTGGCGTCGTCCGCCGACACCACCGTGGTGGTCGTGAACCCGGGCTGGGGCGACGAGGTACAGGCGGCCAAGGCCGGCCTCATGGAGATCGCCGACGTGTTCGTGATCAACAAGGCGGACCGGGCCGGCGCCGCCGACACGCGGCGCGACCTCGAGCAGATGCTGGCGCTCTCGCCGGGGCGCGACGGCTGGCGGCCGGCCATCGTGGAGACCGTCGCCACCGACGGTCGAGGCGTGGACGAGCTGTGGTCCGTGCTCGGCGACCACGAGCGCCACCTGGCGTCGACCGGCCTGCTCGAGCGCCGGCGGGCCGAGCGACTCGAACGGGAGCTGGCGGCCATCGTGGCAGAGCGCCTGCACGACCGGGCGGTGGCGCTCTGCACCGGGGAGGAGTGGGAGCGGCTCCAGGGCGAGGTCCTCGCCCGCCGCCTCGACCCCTGGTCGGCGTCCGACCGCCTCCTCGCCGGCGCCTGATCGGGGCGTCCTCCCGATCCGATCTGGCGTCGCTCGCGCCCGGTCAGCGGGCGGCATCGACGCCAGATCGGGTGGCTCGCGTCACCGCGGCGGCCGTAGGGTCGCCGACCATGGCTGAGGCACTGGTCCGGGTCGAGCGGCGTGACGACGGGGTGGCGGTGGTCACCCTCGACCACCCCAAGGTGAACGCGCTCAGCCAGGAGCTGCTGAACGAGCTGGGCGACGTGGTCGCGGCGCTGGCCGACGATCTGCCCGGCGCCGTCGTGATCACCGGCGGCGACCGCCTGTTCGCCGCCGGCGCCGACGTCACCCAGTTCTCGGCCGAGCGGGCCGCCGAGATCGCGGGGACCTTCCACCGGGTGCTCGACGCCGTGGCCGCGTTCCCGAGGGCGACCATCGCCGCGATCAGCGGCTACGCCCTCGGTGGCGGGTGCGAGCTGGCCATGGCCTGCGACTTCCGCCTCGCCTCCGAGAAGGCGGTGTTCGGCCAGCCCGAGATCCTGCTCGGGATCATCCCCGGCGGCGGCGGCACGCAGCGCCTGCCCCGCCTCGTGGGCGTCTCCCGGGCCAAGGAGCTGATCTTCAGCGGCCGCCAGGTGAAGGCCGACGAGGCCCTCGCCATCGGCCTCGCCGACCGCGTCGTGGCCCCCGACGAGCTCCACGACGCCGCCCTCGCGTGGGCCGCCGAGCTCGCCGCCGGCCCCGTGCAGGCCATCGCCCTGGCGAAGGCCGCCATCGACGGCGCCACCACCGAACAACAAGCATTCACCGACGTCTTCCAGACCGAAGACGCCACCATCGGCGTGCAGTCCTTCCTGGAACACGGCCCCGGCAAAGCCACCTTCACGGGTCGGTAGCTGAAGCACTCAGCTCGGGAGGCTGGGGGCGGCGTTGCGACGCCACGTCCGGTACTGCCAGTACGCGAACGGGAACCCCGTGACCGGAATCGCGACCAGGCCCATCAGCGCCAACTGATCCGCCCCCGAGAGGACGGCGGCCAGCTCCCAGCCGACCAAGATCCCGATCGGCCGGGTCCACCACCACCGCACAGGCCCCCAGGACCACATCCCGATGCGCGGCCACTCCTCATATGGCGGAAGCGCTCTTGACGGCGTCACCGAAGCGCCTCCACCAAACGGACACTAGGGCGGCTACCCCCCCGCAAGAAGGAAGACGTGTCGCCTGGGCGGGCGTCCCGATCGACGTGCGGGAGGACGTGAGCCACGCGGCGGCGGGGGTTGTGCTGGTGGGGCGATGGACGCGAGATCAGCAAGCCCCGGGGGGTGACGCCGGAACGGCTTCGGGCCACGCGCAGCGAGGGACGAGCGAGCATGGCCCGAAACGGAATCCGGCGGCAGGACCCGCCGGGCGGACCCAGGTGAAGCCCGGCGTCAAGGGTGGGTGTGGCTAGAACTGGAAGTAGATGAAGGGGACGGCCTCGCCGCCGCTGAAGAGGATGATGGCGACGATGAACCCGCCGTAGAGCAGGCCCTGCATCGCGGGGCGCAGGGCGAGCATCGGGGTGTGGGTCTCGCGGTTGCGCTGGGCGAGGTCGATGGCGAGCGAGATGAGCGCCACCACGGCCAGCAGGGGCACGAAGCCGGCGATCACGTTGCCGCCCTGGAGGGTGAAGATGCCCTTGATCACGTCGAAGGCCTCGGTGAAGTTCTGCGCACGGAAGAAGATCCAGGCGAAGCAGACGAACTGGAAGCAGATGATCGCCGGGATGACGTCGGCCTTCGTGAAGCGCCGCGGCCGGTTGTGCTCACCGACCGTGTCGGTGCGCTCCTGGTAGTAGCGGTGGGCGCACAGGTAGAGGCCGTGGAGGCCGCCCCAGACCACGAAGGTCCACGAAGCGCCGTGCCAGAGGCCGCCGATGAGCATGGTGAGCATCAGGTTGCGGTAGGTCTTCGAGGCGCCGCCCCGGTTGCCGCCGAGCGGGATGTAGAGGTAGTCCCGCAGCCAGTTCGAGAGCGAGATGTGCCACGTCCGCCAGAAGACGGTCGGGTTCCGTGACAGGTAGGGCTGCTCGAAGTTCACGGGCAGCTCGATGGCGAACAGGCGCGACGAGCCCCGGGCCACGTCGGAGTAGCCCGCGAAGTCGCCGTAGATCTGGAGCGCGAAGCCCCACGTCGCCGCGGTCAGGGTGATCCAGGACTGGTGGGTGGGGTCGGCGAAGGCGTCGTTGACGTACGGCGCGATCGAGTCGGCGATCACCACCTTCTTGAAGATGCCCATGAGGATCAGGGCGAGCCCGGACTGCACCTGGTCGGCCCGCAACTTCGGCCGCTCGTGCTCGAACTGCGGCAGCTGGATGTGGGCCCGGCCGATGGGGCCGGCGACGAGCTGGGGGAAGTAGGCGACGAAGACGGCGAAGTCGAGGGGGTTGTCCGCGGGCTCGATGTCGCGGCGGTAGACGTCGAACGTGTACGAGATCCCGTGGAACGTGTAGAAGCTGATGCCCACCGGCAGCAGGATCTTCAGCGTCGGCTCGTTGGCCTGGATGCCGACCGCGTCGAACAGGTCGACCATCGACCCGATGAAGAAGTTGAAGTACTTGAAGAACCCGAGGATGACGAGGTTCAGGCCGAGGCTGATCGCGAAGGCCCGTTTGCGCTTGCGGTCGTCCTCGGTGGCGGCCAGGTACCGGCCGACGAGGTAGTCCACCGCCGTCGTGAGCCACATGAGGCCGAGGAAGCGCCAGTCCCAGAGGCCGTAGAAGAGCCAGGACGCGAGCAGCAGCAGCAGGTTCTGGCCGCGCCGGCCCAGCTGCCAGTAGACGACGAAGACGAGCGGCAGGAACAGCGCGTACTGGAGGGAGTTGAAGACCACGGGCGCTCAGGTCAGGTCAGGTCGGTCGTCGGGGAGGGGGTGGGCGGCACGGGCGTCGGGCGGGGTGCGGCGCTCAGGGCCGGGACAGGGTGAGGGCGTTGCCGATCAGCCCGAGGTGAGAGTACGCCTGCGGGTGGTTGCCGAGGGAGCGACCCTGGGCGGGGTCGTACTCCTCGGAGAGCAGCCCGGTGGGGCCGGTCAGACCGGCCAGGTCGTCGAACAGCTCCCGGGCGTCGTCGTGGCGTCCGATGAGGTGCAGTGCCTCGACCAGCCACGAGGTCATGAGGTGGAAGCCGCCCTCGGCGCCGGGCAGGCCGTCGTCGGCGCGGTAGCGGTACACGGTGGGCCCGTCGCGCAGCTCGCGCTCGACCACCTCGACCGTGGCGACGAAGCGGGCGTCGTCGGGCGGGAGCAGGCCGGAGAGGCCGACGACGAGGACCGAGGCGTCGAGGTCGATGCCGTCGTAGGCGGCGGTGAAGGCGCCGACCTCGTCCTTCCAGCCGTGCTCGAGCACGTCGGCGGCGATGCGGTTCCGCAGCTCCCGCCACGCGTGCTGGTCGGGGTCGACGAAGTGGGGGGCCACCGAGATGGCCCGGTCCACCGTCGTCCAGCACATGACCTTGGAGTGCACGTGGTGGCGGGGCGGCTTGCGGATCTCCCAGATCCCGTTGTCGGGCTCGTGCCAGCGGCGCTCGACCGCCTTGACCATGGTCTCGACGAGGCGCCAGTGCTGCGACGAGACGGGGGCGCCGGCGTCGATGAGGAGCTGGACGAGCTCGACGATGGGGCCGAACACGTCGAGCTGGACCTGGCGCTCGGCGGCGTTGCCGACCCGCACCGGACGGCTGCCGGCGTAGCCCGCCAGCTCGGCGATCTCGGCCTCGGGCGGGAGGTGGCGGCCGGTGACCAGGTAGAGGGGGTGGAGGCGCTCGGGGTCGTCGCGCTGCTCGACGATGCGCAGCACCCAGTCGAGGAAGGCCATGGCCTCCTCGTCGCTGCCCAGGCGGACGAGGGCGGCGGCGGACAGGGCGGCGTCGCGGAGCCAGCAGTAGCGGTAGTCCCAGTTGCGGACGCCGCCGAGGTGCTCGGGGAGGCTGGTCGTGGGGGCGGCGAGGATGGCGCCGGTGGGGGCGTGGCAGAGGGCCTTGAGCGTGAGGGCGCTGCGGCGCACGAGGGGGCCGGCGAGCTCGGGCTCGGCGAGGCGGTCGGCCCAGTCGGACCAGTAGCGCTCGGTGGCGTGGCGACGACCCGCCTCGTCGCTGCTCTCGGCGCGGAGGTTCGCGGTGCCGCAGCGCAGCTCGAGCGTGACCGGCCCGTCGCCCAGCTCGACCCGTCCGAACGCGGTCTGGTGGTGGCCGTCCCCGACGATCTCCCAGTCGACCCTGGGCGCCCGCAGCACCATGAGGTCGGAGGCGCCGAGGACCTCGATGCCGTCGTCGCGGCGGCCCAGGCGGGTCGGGAAGCGGCCGAAGTCGAGGCGGGGGGCGAACTCGATCTCGGCCACGCCCTCGCCCTCGAGCACCCGGATGAGGTCGCTGCGGCCCGCCAGCCGGCCGGGGCGCCCCGCCGAGCAGTCGAGGTAGTCGGTGACGGTGAGGTCCGGCCAGCTGGTCTCGAGGATCATGGTGTCGCCGAGGTAGCGCTGCTGCGAGGCGGGGCCGCCGCCGGCCGGGCCCACCCGGAAGCCGCCGGCGGGCGGGCCGCCGACGAGCTCGGCGAACACCGCGGACGAGTCGATGCGGGGGACGCACCACCAGACGATGTCGGCGTCGGGCGTGACGATCGCGGCGGTGCGCAGGTCGGACAGCAGCGAGTGCTGCTCGATCGGGACGATGCCGGCGCCGGCGAGCCACGAGGAGCGCTGGTCGTTCAGCGAGGCGAGCAGTTCGGCGACGGCGTCGGTCCCCGCCACGCGGAACTCGGCGATGGTGGGGCCGTCGCCCACCTTCACGCCCACGTCGGGACCGGCGAGGGAGCGGAAGGCGTCCTCGTCGGTGACGTCGTCGCCGAGGTAGAGCACGGTGGTGGCGCCGACCCGGTGGCGGATGTCCTCGAGGGCGTGGCCCTTGTCGGTCGGGATGAGGGCGAGCTCGACGACCTGGTTCAGGTGGCGCACGTGGACGCCCTCGATGGTGCCGGGGCCCGTCTCGATCTCGGCGAGCGCGGCCGAGACGAGGGCGGGGTCGACGGTCCTGTAGTGGAAGGCGACCGCGGCGGGCTTGGGCTCGACCACGGCGCCCTCGGTGCGCAGCGCGATCGCCCGCAGCGCGGCTTCGACCCGGTCGCGGGCGCGGGCCACGTCGGGCGGGAGCGACGAACCGAACCCGATGTCGAACTCGGTGCCGTGGCTGCCGACCAGGTGGATCTCCTGGGGCATGCGGCTGAGGGTGGCGAGGTCCCGGAGGGAGCGGCCCGAGATGACCGCGACGTGGGTCTGGGGCAGCAGCGCGAGGGCCCGCATGGCGATGACCGTCTCGCGGTGGGGGAGGGCGGCCATGGGGTCGTCGACGAGGGGGGCGACGGTGCCGTCGTAGTCGCAGGCGACGAGCAGCTGGGGGGCGCGGGCGAGGTGGGCCATGCGGGCGGCCAGCTCCGCGGGAGCGACCCGGCCGCGGGCGAGGGGGCCGGTCCCGGCCGGGCCGGTGGTCGCCGAGGGGCCCGCCGCGGCCGCCGACCCGCGGGTCGGCCCGGAAGCGGCGTCCTCCCTCGTCTCGTCGTGTCGCTCGTCCACGCTGGTGGGGCTCCCTCGCCGCCGTCGTCGCCGGATTGCCGGATAGGTTCGCAGAGTGCCCACGGAGGTGACCACCTGCTACCGCCACCCGGGGGTGCGGGCCGGCGTCTCGTGCCAGCGGTGCGACCGCCCGATCTGCCCGCAATGCATGGTGCAGGCCTCGGTGGGGTTCCACTGCCCGGAGTGCACCAAGACGGGCCGCCAGCGGGTGTACCGGGGCCCGGCGGCGCTCGCTCCCTCCCGACCGATCGTCACCCAGGTGCTGATCGGGATCAACGTGGTCGTCTACGTCGTCGGCCTCGGCCTGAGCGGCGCCAACGACCTCACCCGACGCGGCGGTCTCGTGGGCGAGGGCACCTTCGACGGCATCAACGTGGTCGGGGTGGCCGCCGGCGAGTGGTACCGCATCGTGACCAGCGGCTTCCTGCACGCCGACCACCTGCACCTGGCCTTCAACATGTTCATGCTCTGGGTGCTCGGCTCCATGCTCGAGCCCTCGATGGGCAAGGGGCCCTTCCTGGTGACCTACGCCATGTCCCTCATCGCCGGCTCGCTGGGCGTGCTCGTCCTCGATCCCAACGTGGTGACGGTGGGCGCGTCGGGTGCGGTGTTCGGCCTCATGGGCGCCGCCATCATCGGGCAGAAAGCCAACGGCATCAGCCCCTGGCACTCCGGCATCGGCGGCCTGCTCGTCATCAACCTGGCCCTGACCTTCATCGTCCCCGGCATCTCCATCGGGGGCCACGTCGGCGGCCTGCTCGGGGGCATGGCCGCCGGGGCGATCTTGATCCTGGGTCGCCGGCGCCTCCCCTCCGAGGCCGCCGCGGTGGCGATCTGCGTGGCGCTCACCGTGGGCATGGCGTGGGCTTGCGTCGCCGTGGCCAACGCCCACGCCGGCGCCTGACCACCTGCCGCCCAGCCCCTTCGTTCTGGTCACGGAAACGCGAGGTCAGGAACCTCGCGACTCCGTGACCAGAACGGAGGGTGGCGGTGGGTCAGAGGTGGGTGGCGGCGGCGGACTGGACCGCGGGGACGATGGCGTCCCAGTCGGCGCCGGGGGTGCGGCGGACGGTGACGAAGTCGTTGGTGGCGAACACGGCCTCGACGCCGTCGATGGCGAGCACGGCGGCGGCAAAGGGGTCGTCGGTGTCGTCGCCGTGGCTCAGGTTGAGCATGGCCGGCAGCGTCCGATCGAGGGTGAACTTCATCGCGTCCGGATTCGGGGTGGTGCTGGGCTCGGCGTTGGCCATGGGCCAACCGTACGCTCCATGCGTGGCCCGGATCCGTGTCGAGACGACCATCGAGGCGAGCCCCCAGCAGGTGTGGGACGCCATCGACGACGTGCGGACCCACCCGCGGTGGATGGAGGACGCCGTCGCCGTACGGGTGACGTCGACCCAGGCGGCGGGGGTGGGCACCGCGTTCGACTGCGACACCAAGGTCGGCCCGCTCCGACTCACCGACAAGATGACGATCACCCGCTGGGACCCGGCCGAGGCGATGGGCGTCCGCCACGTCGGCCTTGTGGAGGGCGAGGGCGAGTTCGTCCTCACCCCGATCGAGGGCGGCGGCACCCGTTTCACCTGGACCGAGGAGCTGCACTTCCCCTGGTGGATGGCCGGCGCCCTCGGTGCCTCCGTGGGTGCACCGGTGCTGAAGCGCATCTGGGTCCGCAACCTGGTCAACCTGAAGGCCCTCGTCGAGGGCGACTGACCGACCGACCCGCCGTCAGTCAGAGGAGTCGATGGTCGACGCCGAGGTCGAGGGCGGGGCGGGCGGGGGGAAGGCGAGGAGGGCGAGGCCGCCGGCGACCATGCCGAGGGCGGCGCCGCCGATGACGTCGAGCGGGAAGTGGGCGGCCACGTAGATCCGGGCCACGCCGACGAGGGCGGCGGCGGTCCAGGGGAGCCAGCGGTGTCGCGGCGCCAGCCAGGGGGCGAGGGCGGTGGCGAGTGCGAAGGCCACGGCGGTGTGCCCGGACGGGTAGCCGGCGCCGGTGAGGGTGGCGTAGCGGCCGTGGATGTCGAGCGTGCGGGGGTCGAGCAGCTCGAGCGGGCGCCCGCGCCCGACGACCGACTTGCCGAGGTGGGCGCCGGCCCACGCCAGCAGGCCGGCCACGACGATCCCCACCGGCGCCTGCCACGGCTTCAGGAACACCGCGGCGCCGACGGCGACCCCGCCCACCCCGACCAGGGTGCCGAGGATCATGATCGAGATCAGGAAGGGCTCGACGGGGAACGTGTCGAGCACGGGGTTGCCGTTGATGGCCTCGACCAGCCCGGCCTCGCCGTAGAGCAGCCGGTCGGTGGCGGCCAGGAGGCCCGACACCACGAGGACGACCGCGGCGACGATCAGCTGCCGCCGGCCCGGCGCCCTCCCCGTCGTTGTCATACCCCCTCTGCATACTCCACCCATGCGCTGCCACCACTGCATCGAGGGGCTCGAGCACTGCCACGAGGTGTCGATCGAGCACGCCGACGGCGTCACCGAGTGCGGCGGGGACGGGCCCTGCGCCCTGCCCCACCACCTCCACGACTGGTGCATCTCGTGCGCGGAGCTGGACCCACCCTGCCCGTGCGCCGAGCCGGTCGACGCCGTCCCCAGCTTCACCGTGCCCGAGCGCCTCGCCGCCTGATCCCGCCGGCCGCAACCGAACCGGCGGCGCCGGCGGTCACGCGCCGGCGCGGCGGTAGACCGAGACGTGGAGGTCGCTGTCGTCGGTGAAGGGCTCGCCCCGCCAGCCGCCCCACCGCTCGGCCAGCGCCAGGCCCACCGTCGCGGCGAGGGCGTCGAGCTCCGCCGGCGGCGCGTACCGCAACGACCACGGCCGCAGCCGCACCGGGGCGCCGTCGACGAGGTCGACGAACTGGCCGTCGAGGCGCTGGGCGTCCGGGTCGGCCCGGCTGACCGAGAGCACGACCCGATCGGCGGTCAGGGAGCGCACGGTCACGGCGTCACGGCGGTCGGGTGACTCGGCGGGGACGAACGCCTCCACGACGAGGCACCCGTCGGGGGCGAGGACCTCGGCCACGCCGGCGAGGCACCGCCGCTGTGCCTCGACCGCGGTCAGGTTGAAGAGCGTGTTGAAGGCCACGAACACCACGCCGTGGGCGGCACCCCCTGGAGGCACCAGGGCGCCCGTCGGGGCGGGCGCGTCCATCGCCCGGTCGGTGCCGCCCGGATCGCTCCCGGCGCGTCCGGCCCCTGCCTGTTCGCCCCGAGCCTGTTCGCCCCGAGCCTGTTCGCCCCGAGCCCGCTCGGCGCCGGGCGCGCTCGCCGGCGCCACCGGCCAGCGGTGGGCGACGGCGGCGGCGACGTCGGCCATGTCGGCCACCACCACGTCGACGGCCTCGGCACCGGGCTTGGCCCGGAGGCGCTCGACCATGGCCGTGGAGGCGTCGAGGCCCCGGACCGCGATCCCATCGGCGGCCAGCGCCGCGGCCAGCGGCAGGGCGAGCCGCCCCGTGCCCACCCCCAGCTCGAGCACCGGGCGACCGCCGGCGAGCCGGGCCCGCTCGGCCACGAAGGCGACGGTGCCCTCGACGTCGGACACGTCGGCGTACCACTCGTCGTAGACGTCGGCGAACGCCTCGCCGTAGGCCTCCGGCCCGAGCCCCTCCACCGCGCCAGTGTGGCCGGGGGTGGGGACCCCCGCGCCAGCGGGGTGGGTGCGGTAACAATGAGGTCGTGGACGGCCCCGAGGTGCAGCGGTCCCTGCGGCCCATGGCTGTCGGCGAGCTGCTCGACGCCGCCGTCGGGGTGCTCAAGGCCCGTCCCCGGGCCGTGCTCACCATCACCGCCGCCTTCGTGCTGCCCGCGCAGCTCGCGGTGGCGGTCGTGCAGCGCGACGTCCTGGCCTCGGCCTCGTTCACGGAGATCTTCAACGACCCGTCCCTCGCGGGCACGAGCAACACGGGATCGACGACCAGTCCGGGCCTGATCCTGCTCGTCAGCCTCCTGCCCTCGCTCGTGCTGCCCTTTGTGGCCGGCGCCCTCGGTCGCCTCGTCGCCGCCTGGCGCGCCGGCGGCGACATGGGCGCAGGCGCCGCGATGCGCGCCGCCGGCCGCAAGTGGTGGGTGCTGCTCGTCGCCTGGCTCCTCACCCACCTGGCCGAGGGCGTCGCCATGGTCGCGTTCTTCGTCCCGGCGATCCTGCTGATGGCGCTCTGGCAGGTGGCGGCGCCGGCCATCGTCGTGGAGGACCTCGGGCCCATCGCCGGCCTGCGCCGCTCCGGGCGCCTGGCCATGACCAACTTCTGGCCCGTCGTGCTGGCCGTGCTCGGCGCCGGCTTCGTGCACTACGTCCTCAACGCCATGCTCCCGCTGCTGACCCAGCTCATCGGGACGGCGATGGGCGCGGACGGCGGCTGGATCGTGCTGTCGATCGGCAACCTCCTCACGAGCCTGGTCACCACCGCCTTCCTCGCCGCCTTCGCCGTCGTCCTCTACCTCGACCTGCGGGTGCGCAGCGAGGGCCTCGACCTCCAGCTCGAGGCCGACCGCCACTTCAGCGGTGCGGCGCCGGCGTAGCCGCGGCGGGTCGCCCGTGACGGTCCGCCGAGCGCCTCGTCAGCGCCGGCCCTACGCCCGCGCCGCGGCCACGGTCGTCGCCGTGGTGTCCACGACCGTCGTGCTCCTGCTCGGCGCCGGGGTGGCGCCTGCCGGAGCGGCGCCGCACGCCGACCGCCCCGCGGTGGCCACCAGCGCCACCGACAACACCCGCGGGGACGGCGAGCCGAGCGCCGACCCCGCCCCCGGCGAGCTGCCCCCACCGACGGCGTCGCCCGCCGAGGTGCGCCAGGCCGCCGACGACATCCTCGCCAGCGCGGAGTTCCAGCGCCCCGAGCCGAACATCGTGGACCGGGCCCGCTCCTGGCTCGAGGAGCAGTTCGGGCGCCTGCTCCAGCGGGTGACCACCGGGGACGGCGCCTCGCTGGTCGGCTGGGCCATCCTGATCGGCGCCGTCGTGGCCATCGTCGTGCTCCTGGCCCGGTTCGGCCGCAGCGTGCAGCGCGACCCCGGGCGGGAGGCGGCCGTGAGCGTCGAGCGCGCCCGCACGTCCGCCCAGTGGGAGGCGGAGGCCGAGCGCCTCGAAGCCGACGGCGCCTGGAAGCTCGCCCTGCGGGCGCGGTTCCGGTCGCTCGTCGCCGCCCTCGTCGAACGGGGCCTCGTCGACGACGTGCCCGGTCGCACCACCGGCGAGTACCGGGGCGAGGTCCGGGCCGGGCTCCCCGAGGCCGCCGACGCCTTCGCCGGCGCCACCTACCTGTTCGAGGACGCCTGGTACGGCGACGAGCCCACCGGGGAGGTCGAGAACGCCCGCTTCCGGGCCCTCGCCGCCGATGTGCTCGCCCACGCGCCGAGGCGGGCGTCGAGCGAGGTCGCCACCGACGCCGAGGCCGTGCCGGCGTGACCGCGGTGACGAGCGGCGCGGCCCGGCCCGTGGGCGGTGGCGGGGTCCGCCGGGGTGCGGTCGGCTTCTGGCTCGCCCTGCTGGCCCTCGTGGTGCTGGTCGCCGTGGTCGCCGGTCGCCCCCCGAAGGACGGCGAGCCCTTGTCGCCCGACGGCACGGGCCCCGCCGGGGCCAAGGCCCTGGTCCGGCTCCTCGAGGACCTCGGCGCCGACGTGGTGGTCACCGACCGGCTGCCCGGCGACGACGTCGACGTGGCCCTGCTCCTCGCCGACCAGACGCCGGACGACCAGGTGGACGCCCTACGGGCCTGGGTGCAGGACGGCGGGCGCCTCGTCGTGGCCGATCCGTCCTCGCCGTTCACCCCCGTCCCGTCGGGCACGGTCGACCCGCTGGGTGGCATCGTGCAGAGCAGCACCCCGCCCGGCGACTGCACCATCGGGGCGCTCGACGGGATCGGGCGCATCGACGCCCGGGGTGGCCTCGCCTACGACGTGGCCGGGGCCACGGGCCACTGCTACGGCGACGAGGCGGCGGCGTTCGTCGTCACGACCGCGGCGGGCGACGGCACCGTCGCGGCGGTCGGCGGCGCCGGCATGTTCACCAACGAGGCCCTCGGAGCGTTCGACAACTCGGTGCTCGCCGCGGCGCTGCTCGCCCCCGAGCCGGGCACGAGGGTCGCGTTCCTCCAGGCGCCGGCGCCGGGCTCGGGCGACGACGGCCTCGCCGAGCTCGTGGCGCCCAACGTGAAGGCGGCGCTGTTCCAGCTCGTCGTCGCCTTCGTGGTCTACGCCCTCTGGCGGGCCCGCCGCCTCGGCCCGCCCATCGAGGAGCCCCAGCCCGTCCAGATCGCCGGCTCCGAGCTCGTCGGCGCGGTCGGCGAGCTGCTCCAGCAGGCCCGGTCGCCCGAGCGCGCCGCCTCCCTGCTGCGCGACGACCTGCGCCGGCGGCTGTGCGCCCACCTCGGCCTCGCCGCCACGACCCCGCCCGACATCGTGGCCGCGGTCACATCGCAGCGCACCGGTGCCGATGCCGAGGCCGTCTACGCGGCCCTGGCCGGCCCGCCCGTCACCAGCGACCAGGACCTGATCGCCCTGGCCCAGACCCACGAGACGATCCGCGAGGAGCTCCTGCATGGATCCGGCACCTGACGTCCCCGGCACCCCCGGCCCGAGCGGCGGCCCGCCCCCGCCGCCCCCGCCGCCCAGTCCGGGCACGCCGCCGCCGCCGGCGGCGGCGCCGGCGAACGCCCCCGCCGCCGGGCCGCCCCGCTCGGCCGCGTTCGCGGCGATGCACGCCGTACGCCAGGAGGTCGCCAAGGCGGTGGTGGGCCAGGAGGGCGTGCTCTCGGGCATCATCGCCGCGCTCCTGGTCGAGGGCCACGTGCTGCTCGAAGGCGTGCCGGGCGTGGCCAAGACCCTGCTCGTGAAGGCGGTGGCCGGCGCCCTCGACCTCGAGTTCAAGCGGGTGCAGTTCACCCCCGACCTCATGCCGTCCGACGTCACCGGCCAGGTGATCTTCGAGGCGGGCGAGGGCAACTTCCGCTTCCGCGAGGGTCCCGTCTTCACCAACCTGTTCCTCGCCGACGAGATCAACCGCACGCCGCCCAAGACCCAGGCCTCGCTGCTCGAGTCGATGGAGGAGCGCCAGGTCACCGTGGGCGGCGAGCGCCTGCCCCTGCCCGAGCCCTTCGTCGTGGTCGCGACCCAGAACCCGGTGGAGTACGAGGGGACCTACCCGCTGCCCGAGGCGCAGCTCGACCGCTTCCTGTTCAAGCTGCTGGTCGACTACCCGACCGCGGCGCAGGAGCAGGTCGTGCTGGCCCGCCACGACCAGGGCCTCGACCCCCACGACCTCGCCGCCACGGGCCTCACCGCGGTGGCCGGCGCCGACGACCTGCGAGCCGCCCGGGCCGAGGTCAAGGCGGTGCGGGTGGAGGAGCCGGTGCTCGCCTACATCGTCGCCCTGGCCCGGGCCACCCGGGAGTCGCCGTCGCTCACCCTCGGGGTGTCGCCCCGCGGCGCGGCCGCGCTCCTGCACGCCGCCAAGGCGTGGGCGTGGCTGGCGGGACGGGCCTTCGTCACCCCCGACGAGGTGAAGGCGGTGGCCAAGCCGGCGCTGCGCCACCGGCTCCTGCTGCGCCCCGAGCTCGAGCTCGAGGGCGTGACCGCCGACGGCGTCCTCGACGGCGTGCTGGCCGCGGTCCCGGCCCCCCGCTGACGCCCGAGCCCCACGACCACGTCACCCCGACCCACCACACCCGACCCACGACACCCGACCCACGACACCCGATCCACGACACCCCTGATCGAGCGACCCGACCCGCCGTGCTCCCCGTCCCCACCCGCCGCCTCGCGCTGACCGCCGCCCTCGCGGCGCTGGTCGTGCTGGCCCTGCCCGTCGACCGGCGGCTGCTGCTGGTGGACGGGGTGCTGCTCGTGGCCGCGATCGTCGACTGGGTGCTCGCTCCCCGGCCCGACCGGGTGACCGTCACCCGGGAGCTGCCCGGGGTCCTCGCCCTCGGCGGCACCGGCGAGGTGGTGTGGCGGCTCACCAACCCGGTCGGGCGCCGCCTGCGGGTGGCGCTGGCCGACGACCTCGCCCCGTCCCTGCGGTCCGCCACCCGCCGGGTGCGCGTCACCATCCCGGCCCGGGGGCGCGCCGAGGCCCGGGCCCAGCTCCGCCCCGCTCGTCGCGGCCGCTTCGAGCCGGGCTTCGTCACGCTGCGGGTGGAGGGGCCGCTCGGGCTCGCCGCCCGCCAGAAGCGGGTCGCGTGCCCGGGGCTCCTGCGGGTGTTCCCGCCGTTCCGGTCCCGGGACGAGGCCGAGCTGCGCATCAACAAGGCCCGGATCCTCGAGGTCGGCCTGCGCTCGGCGCAGGGCCGTGGCGGCGGCACCGAGTTCGACCAGCTCCGCGAGTACTCGGTGGACGACGAGTACCGCCGCATCGACTGGTCGGCCACCGCCCGCACCGGCAAGCCCATCGTGCGCACCTACCGGGCCGAGCGGAACCAGACCGTGATCCTCCTGCTCGACAACGGCCGGGTCATGGCCGGCCGCGTCGACGACGTGCCCCGCGTCGAGCACGCCATGGACGCGGTGATGATGATGACCGCCGTCGCCACGCGCCTCGGCGACCGGTGCGGGCTGGTGGCCTTCGACCGCCGGGTCCAGCGGGTGGTGGGGCCGGCCCAGAGCCGCACCCAGCTCGCCCGGGTCACCGAGGCCATGTACGAGCTCGAGCCCCAGCTCGCCGAGAGCGACTACGCCGGCGCCTTCGCCGAGACCCTCGGTCGCTTCCGCCGCCGGGCCATGATCGTCATCCTCACCGACCTCGTCGAGCAGGCGGTGGGGGAGTCGCTGATCCCCGCGCTGCCGCTGATCGTGCGCAACCACCTCGTGGTGGTCGCCGGCGTGCAGGACCCCGACGTCGTGCGGTGGGCGGCGGCGATCCCGACCGACGCGTCCGGCGCCTACCGCAAGACCGCGGCGGTCGCCGCCCTGGAGGAGCGCCGCCGCACCGTCGCCCGGCTGCGCGGCCTCGGGGCGAGGGTGATCGACGCCCCGCCGGGCAAGCTGGCGCCGCTGCTCGCCGACACCTACCTGTCGGTCAAGGCCACCGGGCGGCTCTGAGTCCCGGCGGGGTCGATCACGTCGTCCCAGCCGTTCTCGTCGTCCCAGCCGCGGGGCACTTCCCCGAGCAGACCGGTCTCGCCCCGGGCGGCGGCGGCCCGGCCGAGGACGAACAGGTAGGTCAGGAAGGCGCCGAAGACGGCCACGCCGATGCCGACCCGCAGGGCGGTGGGCAGGCCCGAACCGGTGACGAAGCCCTCGATCGTGCCCGCGGTGATGAAGGCGGCGATGAGCCCCATGACGATGACCACGGCCTTGCGGCCGGCCAGGGCGAGCGCCTCGGTGCGCCGCCGGTCGCCGGGGGCGATGATCGCCCAGCCGAGGCGCAGGCCCGCGGCGCCGGCGATCACCACCGCGGTGAGCTCGAGCAGGCCGTGGGGCAGGATCAGGCCCCAGAACTTCGGTTGCTGGCCCGCCGCCGCGAACAGGCCCGCGGCCACGCCGACGTTGGCCCCGTTGAACACCAGGATGTAGGCGGCGCCGACGCAGAAGACGATGCCCGCGGCGAAGGCCAGGATCGAGACCTGGATGTTGTTGACGGTGACCTCGGTGGCGAACTGCGCCGCCGGCGCCGACGAGTAGTACGACTCGAAGTCCTCGTTGACGTAGGCCTCCCGCAGCGCCGGCGGCGCCGTGGCCTCGAGCGCGGCGTCGGAGTTGGCGATCCAGACGCCCATGGCCGCGGCGGGCACGAAGGTGAGCAGCGCGCTGACGAGCACGAAGCGCCGGGCGTCCCAGACGGCCGCCGGGAAGGTGGACGTGAAGAAGTGGCCGATGGCCCGCACCGTCCGGGCCCGCTTGCCGTAGATCACCCCGCTGGCGCCGGCGACCAGCCGGGTGAGCCGGGAGGTGAGGGCGGGGTTGTCGTAGTTCGTGCGGACGTAGGAGAGGTGGGTCGACGTGCGCTGGTAGAGGCTGACCAGCTCCTCGAGCTCGCCCGGGTCGAGGCGGCGGATGCTGCGACGGGCCTTGGCGGTCAGGTCGTCGAGGCGCTGCCAGGCGAGCTCGTGGGAGGCGATGTAGCGGTCGATGTCCACGCGGCGCCCATCATGGCGCACCGGGGTGGGCCGCGGCTTGGCTACCGTCGCCCGTCGTGGACGACGCGCTGGCCTTCACCGACCTCATGGCCCTCGAGCCCCACGGGCCCGACACCTTCGTGGGCATCAGCGAGCCGGTGCCGTTCCCGCGCGTCTACGGCGGCCAGGTGGCGGCCCAGGGCCTGCGGGCCGCGGCCAACACCGTCGACGGCCCGTTCCGCCCCCACTCGCTGCACGCCTACTTCATCCGTCCCGGCGTGATCGCCGAGCCCATCCGCTTCGAGGTGGACCGCACCCGCGACGGCCGCTCGTTCGTCACCCGCAACGTCGTGGCCCGCCAGTCCGGCGGCGCCATCTTCTCGATGTCGGCGTCGTTCCAGGTCGCCGAGGACGAGGCCGAGGTCGTGCTCCACGAGCCGCCCGACGGCGTGCCCGCTCCCGAGGAGCTGGCCTCGCAGAACTGGGGCGAGATCCTCGACCGTCGCCCGGTGCCGGTCCCCGGCAGCCTCCGCAGCAGCACGCTCACCTGGCTGCGGGTCACCCAGGACCTCGGCGACGACCCGATCCTGCAGACCTGCGCGCTCGTCTACTGCTCGGACGACATGCCCACCGCCGCGGCCATGCTCGACCACCCCGGTGTGCGCACCGCCATGGAGGGCGAGGAGGACTGGGAGCGCTTCATGGCCGCCACCCTCGACCACGCGCTCTGGTTCCACCGGCCGCTGCGGGCGGACCGCTGGCACCTGCACGCCCTCCAGGGCCAGGGGCTCACCGGCGGGCGGGCCCTCGCCCTCGGTCGGGTGTACGACGGCGCCGGTCTGCACGTGGCCACCGTGGCCCAGGAGATCCTCGTGCGCGAGCGCCGGGACGGCTGAGGGCTCCCGCCGCCGCTCGGGCGCGACTGGTTACGGTGGCGCCGGTGAGCCAGCCGATGCGAGGGATCGTCACCCCCGAGGCCGTGCTCCTCGAGTTCCAGACGGCGTCGGTGGCGACGCGCGTCCTGCAGTTCAGCCTCGACGTGCTCATCCAGCTCGCCGCGCTCACCGCGGCCCTGCTGGTGTTCGCCGCCGCCGGCTCCACCGGCATCGACATCCCCGAGTCGGTCGCCGTGATCTTCGTGGTGGTCGCCTTCTTCCTCGTCCTGCTCGGGTACCCCATCGCCATGGAGGCGCTGTGGAACGGGCGGACGCTCGGCATGGCCGCGGTGGGGCTGCGCGTCGTCACCACGGAGGGGGCGCCGATCCGGTTCCGCCACGCCGCCATCCGCGGCGCGCTCGGGCTCATCGACTTCTGGCTCATCCCGGTGGGGGTGGTCGCGACCATCGTGATCCTGCTGACGCGGGACAACCAGCGCCTCGGCGACCTCGCCGCCGGCACCCTCGTGCTCCGGGAGCGGACGCCCGTCGACCGCACGGCCCAGGCCATGGCCTTCTACCCGCCCTACGGGCTCGAGCCCTATGCCGCGGGCCTCGACGTGACCACGGTGACGCCCGAGCAGTACGAGGTGCTCCGGTCCTACCTGCTGCGGGTGACGAGCTTCACCCCCGAGGCCCGCTGGTCGCTCGGCGCCCGGCTGGCCAACCCCGTGGCCACCGAGATGGGCCACACCCCGCCCGCCAACCTGGCCCCCGAGACCTTCCTCGTGTGCGTGGCCGCCGCCTACCAGCTCCGCCACGGGGGCCCGCCGGGCGGCTGGCCGACCCACGCCCCCCAGTACGGCGGCCCGGTGCCGACCGGCGTCCCCCCTGCGGCGACGGGCGGTCTGCCCTCCCTCGCGCCGCCGGCGCCGCCGCCCCCGCCGCCGATCCCCCCGACGGTGGCACCCGCGCCGGTCGGGTCACCCCCGCCGGCGGCGCTGAGCGGTGCGCCGTCCGCGCCATCCCCGGAGCCCCCGTCCGCCCCGAAGCCGGCGTGGACGATGCCGGTCGCCAAGCCCCCGGTCGCCCCGCCGTCGGCCGCCCGTCCGGCGACCTCCCCGCCCGACGCGCCCCCGCCGTCCCCGCCGGCGGCGCCGCCGGCCCCACCCGTCGCGCCGGCGCCCGCCGAGCCGCCCGACGGCGGGTTCGCCCCGCCCAGCTGAGGCCCCGGCTCGTAGCCTGACGGGGTGGCCACCCCGCCCTCCGCCTACCTCGACCATGCCGCCAGCACGCCCCTGCGCCCCGAGGCGCTCGAGGCCCTGGTCGAGGTGTCGCGCTCGTCGTTCGCCAACCCGTCCGGCTCCCATCGGGCCGCCCGGGCCGCCCGCCAGCTGATCGACGAGGCCCGCGACCGCGTGGCCGAGGCCCTCGGGGCCCGCCCCGGTGAGGTCGTGTTCACCAGCGGGGGCACGGAGGCGGACAACCTCGCCGTGCTCGGCGCCCACGCCCGCCGCCCTGGGCTGGTCGTGGCCAGTGCCGTCGAGCACCCTGCCGTCGCCGAGCCCGTCGCCGCCCTGGGTGGCGCCACCGTCCCGGTCGACGAGCGGGGGGTGGTCGACGTCGACGCCCTGGCCGACCGGCTGGTCGCCCTGCGGGCCGCCGGCGAGGAGGTGGCGCTCGTCTCGGTCATGGCCGTGAACAACGAGGTCGGGACCATCCAGCCCGTCGAGGCGGTCGCCGCGGCGGTGCACGAGCACGCCGCCGGGGCGCTGCTCCACACCGATGCCGTCCAGGCGGCGCCGTGGGTCGACGTCGCCGCCCGTGGAGCCGCCTACGACCTGATCGCGGTGAGCGCCCACAAGTTCGGCGGGCCCAAGGGCGTCGGCGCCCTGGTGGTGCGCGAGGGCGTCGCCGTGGCGCCCCGGCTCCTCGGCGGGGGCCAGGAGCGCGAGCGCCGCAGCGGCACGCCGAACGTCGCCGGCATCGTGGCCGCCGCCGTGGCCCTCGAGCTCGCCGTCGGCGAGCGCAAGACGGTGGCCGACCGGGTGGGCGCCCTTCGGGACCGGCTCGCCGACGGCCTCGTCGACGCCGTGCCCGGCCTGCGCGAGACGGGGGTGCCGACTGGCCCCGACGGGCGACCCGACCGCAGCCACAAGGTCGCCGGCAACTGCCACGTCTGCATCGCCGGCGTCGAGAGCGAGTCGCTGCTGTTCCTGCTCGAGGAGGCCGGGGTCGAGGCGTCGGCGGCCTCCTCGTGCGCGAGCGGGGCGATGGCGCCGTCGCCGGTCCTCGCGGCGATGGGCGTCGGCCGGGACGAGGCCCGCGGGGCGCTGCGGCTCTCCCTCGGCTCCACCACGACCGACGCCGACGTCGACGCCGCCCTCGCGGCGGTACCCGCCGCGGTCGAGCGCCTGCGGCGGTTCGCGTGAAGGTCCTGGCCGCCCTGTCGGGCGGGGTGGACTCGTCGGTGGCCGCGGCCCTGCTGCTCGACGCCGGCCACGAGGTCACCGGCGTCACCATGCGGCTCTGGGGCGGCCCGTCGGACACCGGCTGCTGCTCGGTGGCCGACGTGGACGACGCCCGCCGCGTCGCCCAGCAGCTCGGCATCGCCCACCACGTCTTCAACTTCAGCGACGAGTTCGACGCGCTGGTGATGGCGCCCTACGTCGCCGACCACGCCGCCGGGCGCACGCCGAACCCGTGCGTCGAGTGCAACCGCCACCTGAAGTTCGACCACCTGCTGCGCCGGGCCGAGGCCCTCGGGTTCGACGCCGTGGCGACGGGCCACCACGCCCGGGTCGTCACCGGCCCGGACGGCCGTCGCCGGGTGGCGCGCGGCGCCGACGCCGCCAAGGACCAGAGCTACGTGCTGCACATGCTCGGTGCCGACGTGCTCGACCGGGTGCTGTTCCCCGTCGGCGACCTGGACAAGGCCGCCGTACGGGCCGAGGCCGAGCGCCTCGGCCTGCGCACCGCCGACAAGCCCGACAGCCAGGACGTCTGCTTCATCTCCGCCACCGCGGGCCGCGAGCGCTTCCTCGGCGACCGGATCCCCCTGCGGCCGGCGCGGATCGTCGACACCGCCGGCACCGAGGTCGGCACCGCACCGGCGGTCGAGCTCGTCACCATCGGCCAGCGCAAGGGACTCGGCCTCGCCGGCGGGGCCGCCCCGCGCTACGTCGTGGCGGTCGACCCCGGCGGCCCCGACCACGAGCCGGTGGTCACCGTCGGCGCTCGGGCCGACCTGCTCACCGACCACCTGCGCCTCACCGGCCTGCGGTGGTCCGCCGACCCGGTGCCTGGCCCCGTCGCCGCCCAGTGCTCGGCCCACGGCCCCGCCCTCGCCGCCACCCTCACGAGCGACGGAGAGGGCGACGGGGCCGCGCTGCGCTGGGACGAGCCCCAGCGGCGGGTCGCCCCCGGCCAGAGCGTCGTGCTCTACGCCGGCGACGTGGTCGTGGCCGGCGCCACCGCCGCCCCCTGAATCCGCACGCAGTCGCTCCTCCAGCAGAAACGGAAGGTGGTGCCTCGCGTTCCTGCTGGAGGTTCGGGTCAGGCGACGGGGAGGCGGCGCTCCTCGGCGGTGTCGAGCACCTCGGCGGGCAGCGTCGGCGTGAACAGCAGGCGCTCGACGGCGGCCGTCTCGGGCGTGCGGGACCGGGGCCGGTAGACCGAGATCGGCAGGGTGTCCGTGAGGTCCACCTGCAGCGCGAGGCCGGCGGCGCCGCGCGTGAGGTCGTAGGCGTCGGTGCCCGCCGGCGCCGGGCCGACGTGGGCGACCATGTTCCGGGGCATGAGCACCGACTCCGTCACCGAGAGCGGGTCGTGGATCACCATGCCGCCGGGCACGAAGACGAGCCAGCGCGTGCTGAGCGCGTGCAACGAGCGCCACGAGAGCCAGGCCAGCGGCAGGCCGACCACCAGGGCCGCGGCGCCCGCGACCCACTGCTCGCCCGCCACGAGGAGCGGGCCGGTCACGGCGCCGCCGACGGCGAAGAGCCACGACAGCTCGACCGGCCCGAACAGCACGGGGGCGGGCACCCGGAGGGCGAAGCGGCGCTCGGGGCCGTAGGAGGAGCCGTCCACGAACTGGTCGCCCAGCCGGGGGGCCATGACCACGACCGCGGCGGCGGTGGCGACGAGTAGGGCGATGACGTCGAGCGCCGTGACCTCGCCGAGCTCGCCGCCGGCCTCGACGGCGACGCCCCCCACGGTGGCGACGGCCGCGGCGGGTGCCAGCACCCGGCAGGCGGTGAGGCTCACGGTGCTGGGGACGAGCGCGGCCACGAGGACCCCGGCCCACGCCCCCCACGCCAGCACGGCGCCGACGGGGCCGACGGAGCCCGACCGGTCGTCGAGGGCGGCGGCGAGGGCGGGTCCCGTGACCAGTGGGAGCACGACCCACAGCACACGGAAGACCCACGTGGAACTGACGCGCACGTCAGGAGATTTGCGCGTGCGTCAGGGCCGTGGCTATTCCTGACCCTGGGGGAGGGTCGCAGGACCCGTCATTTGGACACTTCTCTTCGGGGGAAACAGACCGTGCAGCGACCGAGCCGACGCCGATGAAGGCCATCGACCTCCCCGTCGGCGCGGCCACGTCCATCGGCAGCCTGCCCCACGAGGCGCCCGACCAGGCCGTCGCCCTGGTGCTCGACGAGCACCCGTGGCTGCCGGCGGCGCCATCGCTGCCGCGCCGGTCGCCCCTCGAGGGGATGATCGCCCAGGCCGCCTGGGGCATGCCCGGGGTCACGGTGCTCGACGACGGCTCGCTCGACCTCGTGCTCGACGCCATCGACCCCGAGGCGCCCCCCGCCGACCCGGACCTCGCCGGCGAGCCGTTCCTCGGCCTGCGGGTCTTCCTCGACTCGATCGCCGGCCGCACCGGCTGGGTGAAGCTCCAGCTCACCGGCCCGGTCACCCTCGGCCTGGCGCTGCACGCCGCCGGCCTCGACCCCGAGCGGGCCTTCCTGGCCGCCGGCACCGCCGTGCGGACCCGGGCCGAGGCCCTCCTGCGCCTCGCCCACCGCAAGGTCCCCGGCGCGCCGCTGCTCGTGTTCGTCGACGAGCCCGGCCTGGCCGCCTGCATGCACCCCGGCTTCCCGCTCGGGCCCGACCACGCCGTCGACCTCGTGTCGGGCGCCCTCGCCGCCATCGAGCCCCACGCCGTCACCGGCCTGCACTGCTGCGGCGCGGCCGACTGGCGCCTCGTGCTCCAGGCCGGCCCCCAGGTGCTGTCGGCGCCCGTCGACGCCGGCCTCGAGGACGCGGCGGGCACGCTCGGGGCGTTCCTCGACCGGGGCGGCTGGGTGGCCTGGGGCGCGGTGCCCACCGACGGGCCGCTCGGCACCACCGCCGACCGCCTCTGGCGCCACCTGAGCGAGCTGTGGTGCGAGATGGTCCGCGCCGGCTGCGACCCGGTCCGCCTGCGCACCCAGGCGATCATCACGCCGGCCTGCGGCCTCGCGCTCCACGGCCAGACCCAGGCGGCGCACGTGCTGTCGCTGAGCCGCACCGTCGCCCAGCGCCTGCACGACCAGGCGATGGGCGTCCGGCTCTCCGCCGGCGCCTGAGCCCGGCCGCGGCCGGGCCCGCGCCGACGATCGCCCACCCGCGCCTGGCCGGGCGCCGCGCTCTACCCTGACCGCCGATGCCCGAGCTCGACGAGGTGAGCCGGCGGGTCGACGACCTGCGCGCGCGGATCCAGCACCACAACCAGCGCTACCACGAGCTCGACGATCCCGAGATCTCCGACGCGGACTACGACGCGCTGGTCCGCGAGCTGCGGGGCCTGGAGGAGGAGTTCCCGGAGCTGGTCACCCCGGACTCACCCACCCAGCAGGTCGGCAGCGCGCCGTCGGGGCTCTTCGCGCCGGTCGCCCACCGCATCCCGATGATGTCGCTCGACAACGCCTTCTCGGACGAGGAGCTCGAGGCCTGGGGTGCCCGGTTGGAGCGCCGCCTCGCCGCCGAGCGGGGGGACGACCCGGACGACCCGGACGACGCCGGCGAGGGCGCCATGGCCATCGGCTACGTCTGCGAGCTGAAGATCGACGGCCTGGCGATGTCGATCCGCTACGAGGGCGGGCGCTACGTGCAGGCCGCCACCCGCGGGGACGGCCGCCTGGGTGAGGACGTCACCGCCAACGTGGCCACCCTCGCCACGGTCCCCGCCGAGCTGCCCGCCGGCGCCCCGTCGGTGGTCGAGGTGCGGGGCGAGGTCTACATGCCCGTGGCCGCCTTCGAGGCCCTCAACGCCCGCCAGGCCGAGGCGGGTGCCCGCCTGTTCGTGAACCCTCGCAACTCGGCGGCGGGGTCGCTGCGCCAGAAGGACCCCGCCGTGACCGCCAGCCGCGAGCTGTCCTGGTGGTCGTACCAGCTCGGCGAGGTCGAGGGCGGCCCCGCGTTCGCACGCCACAGCGAGACCCTCGCCTGGCTCGCCGAACTGGGCCTCCCGGTCAACCCCGAGATCCGGGTCCTCGCCACCCTCGACGAGGTCCAGGCGTTCTGCCGGCAGTGGGAGGCGAACCGCCACGACCTGCCCTACGAGATCGACGGCGTCGTCGTGAAGGTCGACGATCTCGCCACCCGGGACCTCCTCGGCGCCACGAGCAAGGCCCCGCGGTGGGCCATCGCGTACAAGTTCCCGCCCGAGGAGCGCACGACCAAGCTGCTCAACATCGC